>Ga0310690_10001839_pt1 | contig 36542 bp, 39 predicted proteins | sample AusTroGonzalo_MG_2_FD_207661 | JGI IMG/M metagenome (GOLD analysis project Ga0310690, IMG submission 207661) | Bovine rumen microbial communities from tropical cattle in Woodstock, Queensland, Australia - Gonzalo_04 (v2) (version 2) | ecosystem: Host-associated > Mammals > Digestive system >...
TTACCATCATTAAAAGTTGGATCTTTACCATGATCAGATGTTATTATTAATAAATCATCTAAATCTAATTTATTTAAGATTATTGGTATATCTACATCTAATTCTTCTATTGCTTTAGCATATCCTTCTACATCTTTTATATAACCATATAATGAATCAAAATCGCATAAATTTGTTATACATAATCCAGTAAAATTCTTATCAATTATATCTGTTAGTTTATTAACAGCTTCTGTATTATTTGTAGCCTTTATATTTTTATTTATTCCTTGTCCATCAAAAATATCATTAATTTTTCCAATACCTATAACGTTATAACTATTTTCAAGCAAACTATCTAATATTGTTTTTTTTGGTGGCTTAACAGCGTAATCTTTTCTACCATTACTAGATAATTTAAAAGCTCCGATTGTTCCTGTAAAGGGTCTAGCAATGATTCTCCCTACCCTCCACTCTTCTTTTAATGTAATTGCCCTAATACGTTCACAATATTGATATAAAGTAGATACGGGTATACAATCTTCGTGTGCGGCTACTTGTAGATCAGAGTCTGCTGATGTATATATAATTAGAGATCCATAGTTTAATTGCCGCTCTCCTAATTCTTGAATTATGGAATCATCATTACAGCATTTATTACCTATTACTTTTCTTCCAGTGACTTCTTCAATACTATTTAAAATATCAGCAGGAAAACCAGCATTAAAGGTTTTAAATGGAATATCATTTTTAATACCTACCATTTCATAATGGCCATTTAAAGTGTCTTTTCCTGCATTAATTGGCTTTGCAATTGTGTAATATGCTTCAGAATTATTGTTTTCCGTCAAATTTAGTGTGTCCAAAAAGCCAATTTTCTTTAAATTTGGTATAAATAAATTATAGTTTTCATTTATATGACCTAATGTATTTGCACCATTATCTCCAAAATTAATAGCATCAGTTGTCTCCCCTACTCCTAGGGAATCCAAAACCATTAAAAAAATTCTCTTAAATTTCATTAAAACATCTCCTTACTTGTGACTGCGTGGGTGATATTTGTTATAATCTTCTCTTACTTTATCATCGCTTTTATGAGTATATATTTTTGTAGTAGAAATATCTGAGTGACCTAGCATCTCTTGAATACTTCTTAAATCTGCTCCGTAATTGAGTAAATGAGTTGCAAAAGAATGTCGTAATGTATGTGGTGATACAGAACTATTAATACCTTTTTGTTTTAATAAGGCTTTCAATATTTTAAAAAATCCTTGCCTTGTTAATGGCATTCCATGATTATTTAAAAATAATTTATCACAGGGCTTGTTTTTCAATAGTAGGCTTCTTTTTTCTAAATATAGGCTTACATAATATATGGCATATTCTCCTAATGGTATTTCTCGCTCTTTGCTTCCCTTTCCCATGACACGGACGATACAATTTGTTGAATCTATATCGTTTAAATTAATATTTACTAATTCACTTACTCTTAATCCAGTGCCATACATTAATTCTAACATAGCTTTATTCCGATAGTCAAATGGAGTGTCTAAGTAAATATCTAGTAATTTTGTTACATCTTCTATACTCAGACTTCGTGGTAAATTTTTTCTTAATTTTGGCCTATCAACGGATTCACTTATATCTTCTTTTACTATTTTTTGTCTATATAAATACTTGTGAAAGTTTTTAATCACTGTTAAATTATGCGCGATAGTAGATGTTTTTTCCGTTCTTGATCTTTCCTTCAGAAATGATCTTAGTGTTTCTTGATTGATATCTTCAACCTTATGGATTTCTTTCTTTTGTAGAAATAATTCATATATATTTAAATCATTGCTATAAGATTGTTTTGTCTTATCTGATAAACCTTTTTCAAATATACAATAATTTATAAAATCCTCTATGGCAATATTAATATTCATAGTAATCACCTAATTATATTATATATAATCTTTCTTTTATTTACAAATATATTCATTAGATATTGTATAGCGTTTTATTAATATTTCTGATAAAATGGAATTGGTGATTACTATGGATAAACCATTAGCATATAAAATGGCACCCGTTCATCTTTCTGATGTAATTGGACAAAGTCATTTAATTGGTAAAGGAAAAATACTAACGAATTTGGTTAAAAACAAGAAATTGTTTTCTATGATCCTTTATGGTAAACCAGGGATTGGAAAAACTAGTATTGCGACTGCCTTAGCCAATTCATTAGGTGTTAGATATCGTTTTTTAAATGCTACGATTCATACAAAGAAAGATTTAGATATTGTAATAGAAGAAGCTAAAATGTATGATGGCTTGATCTTAATTATGGATGAAATTCATAGGTTACATAAGGATAAACAAGATGTTTTACTTCCACAATTGGAAAGTGGTTTAATTACTTTAATTGGTATGACTACCTCTAATCCATATCATTCTATCAATCCAGCAATTAGGAGCCGTTGCCAATTGTTTGAATTGAGGGATTTATCAACTACAGATATTATAACGGGTTTAAAAAGAGCTATAAAGCATCCAGATTTAGTCGGAATAGAAATAGATAAGGAAAGTATACAGTTGATTGCTAAACTGTCAGGAAACGACCTTAGATATGCCTATAATCTTTTGGAAATTGCCTACTACTCGTCTGATAATAAAAAAATTACTTGTGAATGTATAAAAAGTATAAATAATCGTCCGGTATTCTTTTCTGATAAAGATGGTGATGGACATTATGATGTCTTAAGTGCTTTTCAAAAATCGATTCGAGGTAGTGATGTTGATGCTTCCCTACACTATTTAGCAAGGTTAATTACCGAAGGGGATCTAGAATCTATTTATCGTAGAATGAGTGTTATTGCCTATGAAGATATTGGTCTTGCAAATCCATCTATTGGACCAAAAGTAGATGCTGCAATTGCGGCGGCAGAACGCGTTGGATTGCCGGAAGCACGAATTCCTCTTGGTACTATTGTTGCGGAAATGGCACTTTCTCCTAAAAGTAATAGTGCACTTATGGCCTTAGATTTAGCATTAGAAGATATTGAAAAGGGAAATGTAGGAAGTATTCCCCCTCACATTAAAACAGATTCTTCTGATTATAAATATCCTCATAGTTATAATGGTGCTTTTGTAAAGCAACAATATTTGCCAAATTCTATAAAAGATAGAAAATATTATGTTCCAAAAGATTTAGGATATGAAAAGCAGCTCAAAGAAATTTATGATCGATTAGAAAAAATAAAGCATACAAATTGATATTTGTATGCTTTATAAATTTAGAATAAATAATTGAATCAGTATATTTGAATCTATTGTAGAGGTTTTAATTTTTTTATCTATGTTATTTATTTCAATCATAATACTACGTAATTCCTCTTTACTATATAGATTAATTAATTCTTTTGTCTTTGCAATTCTATAGGACTTCTCATTCAAAATTTTTGATATCTCTTGATTAGACAAATGTTTATCCGCTAATACTTTTACTTGATAGATAATTTTCATTTGGCTTCCTAATAATCCTAAAATAGATAACGGTTCTATATTATATTTTAATAGTTTGTTATAAGCGTTTAAAGCATTCTTTTTGTCTTTTTCTGCAATTGATCTTGAAAACTGAAAAGTTAATTCACTACTATCTTCTAATTTTTCTATAACGAGGCTTTCAATATCTTGTTTCGTTATTTCTTTTTCCTTCAGTTTAAAATCTTTTAATTTTAAACATTCGTTATAAAGTTTTGTTATGTCGTTTTTACAGTAGTTGCAAAGTAATGATATAACTCCTGTTTCTAATTTATAATTTTTTAATTGTTCTTGCGTATATCTTAGGGGATCTGTTTCTACTTGTATATACGTTGTTAGTTTCTTTATATCTTTAACTATTTTTTTTCTATCATCTAATTTCTGCGTACAGATTATTAGTAAATTATTTTTCTCAGGATTTTCTAGATATTTGAAAAGATGTTGAAGAATTATCTCATTACTATCTATAGTAATATTTTGAAAATTAGAAATAATAATTACTTTTTTTTCCGATAGAAAACCATACGTATCTAAATCTTCTAGTGCATTTTCTAATAAGGAAATATCTAAATCATAATTACTCCTAATGGCATTACTAAAATTGTTTTTTTCTATTAATTCCTCTATTTTTATTTTTAATGATGTTTGATCTATACTTTCTAATAAGTAGCAACTATTATTCATTATTTAACATTTCCTCTATCTTTTTAAATATGGTTGGAAGCATTGATTGATCTTTTCCTCCGCCTTGTGCAAAGGTTTGACTACCTCCCCCATTTCCAGATGCAATGATTGCAGCTTCTTTTACAGCAAATCCTGCATTTAGATGACAATTACTTCTTGCAATAAATTGAATACTATTTTCTTTATTTATATTCGCAAAAAAGATGAAGCCTGTTCCTAACTGTTGTAGTAAAGAGTCGGCAATGGTTTTTAGAAGATTTATATCTTTTAGAGATGTTTCCATGATAATACCTAATGTACCCCTATAGTCTTTAATATGATTTTTATATATATCTAGATTTTCTAGAGTTTTCTTTTCTTTTTCTAAAAGATATCTTTTTTCTAGATTTTTTACTTCCTGTTGAATATAATTTAATTCATTTCTATTAAATAATATATCTTTATATGAAACAGGTTTATTATTATCAATTTCAACATCAAAATTCAATATAATTCCATTTTGCTTTCCTTCATTCAAAATTGTTTTAGCTTTTGATAATAGTTTAATCATTTCATCATTATATGGTTTAATTACCTCAAATAATGTTGATTCGATTTTATCTTTTGTGGTAGCTTCTATTCGATAGATATTACTACCTTTTGATTCGCAAAGATAGATGGCAAATTTATGAATGTCACTAGTATTTGAAACATGTGTTCCTCCGCATAATTCTATAGATTTGCCAATTTTTACAACTCTAACAACATCTCCGTATTTTTCACTAAATAAAGCCATAGCTCCTAATTGTTTTGCTTTTTCAATTGGTAGTATTTCTGTAGAAACAACTAGATTTTCGGCTATCATCTCATTAGCAAAAGCTTCGACTTCTAATAACTTATCTTCTGTCATTTTACCTGGATATGTAAAATCGAAACGTAGCTTATTATCGTCTACATAACTACCTGCTTGTCTAATATCTTTAGATATTACTTGTTGCAGTGCATATTGTAAAATATGAACGCTAGAATGATTGGCTTCAATTCTTTTTCTTCTTTCTCTATCAATTACTAGTTCGCATTCATCACAAGCATGAATCGTTCCATCTAATAATTTTATTTTATGAATATGTTGTCCATTTGGTCCTTTGAAAACATCTAGAACTCTGGCTTTAAAATTTTTCCCAACAATCATTCCAGTATCACTAACTTGTCCACCAGATTCTGCGTAAAAGCAAGTCCTTTCTAAAGCAATATAACCATCATGGTCTAATTTTTCCAATCTTTTTTCCTCATAAAAACAAGCAATAACAGATGTTTTTAAACGATAAATTCCATATACAAATGTTGAATCATCATCAAACTCTAATAATGCTTTATTTTGACTGGCCATTGAAGATTTTGTTTTGGCATTTTTCTTGGCTAATTCTTTTTGAATATTCATATATTTATTAAATTCTTCTTGTGATACAGTATATCCTAAATCATTCAAGTATTCCAGAGTTAATTCAAATGGGAATCCATATGTATCATATAATTTAAATGCTTCTTCTCCGCTAATCATTCCATCTTTTGAATCTTTTATCAGCTCTTTTAATCTGCGTTCTCCAGCTTCTAATGTCTTTAAGAATAAGTTTTCTTCTTCTAAAACCAAAGCTTCAATATATGCTCTTTTTTCTATTAAATAAGGGTAAGCTTGTTTCATAACCTCTATAACATCCGAAACAAGTTTATACATAAATGGGCATGATAATCCTAAAATTTTGCCAAAGCGTACGCTTCTTCTTAGTAGTCTTCTGATAACATATCCTCTTCCAACGTTTTCAAAACTAGCGCCATCTGCTAAGGCAAAAGTGATTGCGCGTACATGATCCGCAATAATTTTGTATTCTTTTTGACCAGTATAACTGCTGTTGGCTAATTCTTCAATATGGTGAATAATTGGCTGAAAAAGATCTGTTTCGAAGTTACTATCGACATTTTGAAAGATACAACACCAGCGCTCTAAGCCAGCACCAGTATCAATATTCTTATGTGGTAATTCCTGGTATTCTGATCTTTTTAATCCGTCCTTAGAATTAAATTGGCTAAAAACATTATTCCATATTTCTACATATCTTTCTTGATCTAAGTCGTTTTTAAATTTTTCTAAGGCATCATTATTCGGATCATATTTTTTTCCCCTATCAAAGAATATTTCAGAATCTGGACCACAAGGCCCTTCCCCTATTTCCCAAAAATTTTCTTTTAATCTAATTATGTGTTCTTTCTCTAATCCTACTTCAATCCAATAATTATAGGCATCCTCATCTTCCATATAAATTGTAACATATAACAAATTTTTATCTATCCCAAAATACTCTTCAGATGTCAATAATTCAAATGCATAAGAAATTGCTTCCTTTTTAAAATAATCGCCAATTGAAAAATTCCCCATCATTTCGAAAAATGTTTGATGTCGTTTTGTTATTCCTACATTTTCAATATCGTTTGTGCGAATGCATTTCTGAATACTAACCAGTCTTTTAGAATCTGGAACTTGACTTCCATCAAAATATTTTTTTAATGGTGTTACGCCTGCATTTACCCATAATAAACTATCATCATTAATAGGAATGAGTGGAGCACTTTCTATAAATTTATGTTTTTTCTTTTCAAAAAAATTGATCCATGTTCTTCTAATATCATTATGACTCATGTACTTCATTTTTATATTCTCCTTCTTTATTTATGTCTTCTATAATTTCGTTTAGCCGCTTATAATATTCATCAAGATTTCCATTATTTAATAAATAATAATCTGCAAAGGCAATAGGTCCGCCTTTATCTAGATCTTCTATTTCTGTTACGTCTCTATAAAAAATGGCAGCTTGATTAAATGGTCGGTCTTCTCTGGTTTGTACTCTACTATATCGAATTTTTTTATCTATCACTACACAGATTAATTTTAAATTAGGAAAATGTTGTATTAAATATTTATATTCTTGCCAAGAGTATAATCCATCTAAAACTACATTATGAGTTTTTAACTCTTTTTCAATATCTGGTTTCAAAAATTTTGCAAGACATTCTTTTCCGTAGTCTTTTCTTAATTTTTCCCTGAATTCTTTTTCGCTTTTGCCATCTTCTGTGCGAACAATCTCCGCTTCTTCCATTAATTTGTAGGTAATTCCTCCGAAGTATAATTTTGCCCAATTGTTTTTTTGTAGATATTCTGTAATGACACTTTTACCAGAACCGCTCATTCCGACAATTGCAATTAATTTATTCATGTTTGGATACCTCTTGTTCTTTAACTATTTTGTGCACTATTTCTTTTAAATTTTCTATACTTGTATTTTCTATTTCATAGTCGAAGTTGTGATAGTCTTCTAATTCAATTTCAGTAATATGATTCTTTTCTTCTATATTTAAGCCGTTATCATAATTTAATCTGATTAAATGGATTGTAATAACATTGTCATATCTTTTCTTTAATTCCGTTAGTTCCATAATTAAACGACAATCTGTTATGATGAAAGTATCAAAGAAATTACTCAATATTTCAATATCTTCACTAAGACGATCCAATAGGAAATAGTTTTTGTGTAATTTTTCTTTTATGATTTCTATTCCCATTTTTTGTAAAAATTCCCTTGGTTTTTCACCAGATCTTTCATCCCAATCAAAATGATTTTTGGCATAGTTATATAATGGTTCTGTTAGATGGAGAATACAAGGTTTATAGCTATACTTTTTTAATTCTTCTTTCAATAATGTACCAAATAGATTTTTCCCTGATCCCGCCGGACCTGCAATAACATAAAGATTCATTTTTTCCCTCCAAACAAATAAAAGACCTTTTTAGGAGGACAAAATGCCCGGTACCATCCTAATTCGGTCTTAATTTTTAATAACGGTTTTCCCGATAAAACTCCGAAAGTAGCTTCTCAAAACATTCATTACTAATTCCCACCACCATTAGCTCTCTGTAAATTACTTGTTTTGATACTTATCTTTCATCTACATTTTATTTACTCTATTAAACTATTTTTCTCATTCATTTTTTCATCCATAAATAGATAAATGGTTTTACAACATGACACTATAGGTGTTGCAACTATCATCCCTATAATACCAAAAAAATGTTCAAAAATCAAGAGGCTTAAAATAATAACTATTGGATGTAATTTTGTTTTTTGTCCCATTATTATTGGTTGATATAAATTATTTTCTAGTAGTTGGATAATAATAATAGAAATAATTGTAAATAAACCTACCGCTGGAGATGTTGCAAAACCGACAATTATGGCAGGAATTGCTCCGATATATGGACCAAAATAAGGAATTATATCAGTAATTGCACAAAATAATGCAAAGATAAAAGGTTCCTTTAATCCAGCTAAATAAAGACCTATTGCTTGTGTTAAAAATACTAAAATCATAATAAGCAGTACTCCTTGAACATATTTTCTTAAAGAATCGTTAATTCTTTCATATAATTCTTTTGTATTTTGATGCCATTTTTGTGGTAAAAGCTTTAATGCATATTGTCTTATTTTATTAAAATCATATAATATATAAAAGCTAATTATTATTCCTAAGAAAAAAAGAGCTCCCCCACCTATTATATTCTTACCAATATCAATAATAATATTAGGTAGATTGTCTGAAGAAGTGTAAATAAATTTTTCAATTCCTCCATATAATTTCAATAATACTCTTTTTATTTCTAAATTGTTTTGAATATTTAGTAGTTTTTCAATCCATAATTTTAATTTATTTAAAATTTCTGGTAGAGTTATAGCAAAATCTTTTAATTCTTTCATCACTAGGGGAATGAAATTACAGAGAATCAGAGCTATTAACCCAATAATTATAGCATAAATGATAATGCAGCTTAATAACCTGGAAAAATTTTTTGACTGTAAGAAGTCTACTATTGGTTCACATAACCATGCGGCAACGATTCCAATAAAAACAGGTGAAATCACTATTAAGATATCTCTAATAAAATTTAAAATATGCCATTCTTCAATAAGATATGTTCCTAAGAGAATTAGGCAAATAATCGTAACGAAATAAATAATTTTCATTAACTTTTTCCCTATTTCTAGCATTTGATTTATGGTAGTAATATTAATTTTATTTTCTTTTTTATTATTGAACATATCTATCCTCCCTTTTCTCAATAGCTGGAAATAAATAATAAATTAAAGTATAATGTATTTGGTGATGTTTTTGAAAACGATTGTAGAAGATGTGACAAATGAAATTTTAATTAAAAATTCTCGGTTTATTACGAAATTAGTCCCTATTACAGATAAATCTAATATTGCTTCCATCATTCATGAACTTAAAATGCTTTATCCAAAAGCAAGTCATTATTGTTATGCTTATATCAGAAAAAATGATAAAGGATGTAGTGATGATGGAGAGCCTGCCTCTACAGCAGGAAGGCCTATGTTAAATGTATTGGAAAAAGAAAAATTAATTAATGTTATTGCAATTGTAATACGATATTTTGGCGGTATTAAACTTGGAACAGGTGGTCTAGTAAGAGCATATTCGAAATCAATATTGGAGGCATTGTCTTACAGTAATTTAGTTGAATTAGAAGAGGGCTATAAGGTAAGAATTATAGCGAACTATGACAAAGAAAGAGAACTAATGCATCTTCTAAAAGACTGTGAAATTCTAGAAAAGGAATTTACACAGGATATTATGATTGTTGCTATAATTCCGAAAACAAAATTAAATCTTCTCACTAATTATCATTTCCAAAAATTAGAAGAAAATTACATAAAAAAAATTCACTTGGTGTGAATTATTTTTTTGCTTCATCACGAAGCTTTGATAATTGCTTGGGTCTATTTCTATTTTTTCCATATAGGACATTCATTACATCTCCAAAGCAACCAACATGTTTATAATAACAGGCTGGACAAAAAGCGATATATCTATCAGGTTTTGTCTCTTCTTTTTTCTCTTCTGTATCAAAGATACTAGAATCAATTTTTACCTGTTCGCCGCTAAGGGTAAATTGCCCTGTTCTACCATCGATTCTAGCGTTATAAGTAGCTTTTCTCCCACAATCGCACATCGTTTTAATTTCTTCTGTTTCATGTGCTATTTCTAATAATCTAGTCGATCCAGGAAATCCTCTCGATTGAAAATCTAGTTTTAGTCCATAACAAATAACAGGAATATTTAAATCTGTTGTTACTCTCATTAATTGATCTATTTGTTCGGGTTCTGAAAATTGAACCTCATCAATAATTACTACATTTACCTTTTTTCTGAGTTCACAGTAACTATTAATAAAATCAAATAGATCATCCTCTTTAGAATAGGCATAATCAACTGTTACAGATAAACCGATTCTAGACTCTATCGTCATATTCCCTTTTGTATCGATTGCTGGTTTCATAAGTAAAACCACTTGATTTCTGTTTTGATAATTGTCTCTTGCTTGAATAGCGTGGGTTGATTTTCCACTATCCATTGCACCATATTTAAAAAATAATTTACCATAACCTAACCTCCCTATGATTTTATTATATAAAAATCAATTATAATTCACAAGAGTTTTTAATCTTTTTATGACTTTTTTTTCTATTCTAGATATATAAGATTGCGAAATGCCTAATTTTTCTGCAACTTCTTTCTGTGTTAATTCCTCATGTCCTAGTAATCCGTATCTTAATATCATAATATCCCTGTCCCTAGGTTTTAAATGTAATACTTCATTTATCATTAGTCTTTTTTCTGTTTCTTCTTCTATTCCTCTGGTAACAATATCTCCATCTGTTCCTAATACATCTTCTAAGTGAAGTTCATTTCCTTCGCCATCTAAGGATAGAGATGCATCAATACTTACTTCTGATCGAACTCTTTTATTCTTTCTTAGAAACATTAGAATTTCGTTATCAATACATCTGGATGCATAAGTAGCTAATTTTATATTTTTATCTCTACTGAATGTATTGATTCCCTTTATAAGACCAATTGTTCCAATACTGACTAAATCTTCCAAATCTACTCCTGTATTTTCATATTTCTTTGCTAAAAAAACTACCAGTCGAAGATTATGTTCTATTAAAATATCTTTGGCTGTTAAATCTCCATCATCTTTTAACTGCACATAATAGTCTTCCATTTCTTTAGAAAGTGGTTCTGGAAGCATATCTGTTGCTCCAACATAAAATATTCCTACGGTTTTATAAAATAATCCTTTTAAAAACAAAATAAGTTTCTTCATAATTCCTCCTTGAATTTATTTGGTAATATGCAATCAGTTCCATTCAATTTTAATTCATCATTGCTAATTCCTATTAAACAATTTTTAAATACAGTATTATTAATAATTACCTTATCTATTGTATAGCACTTAATAATACCTTTCGTATTTAGCGCTTCATAGGGAACGTATAAAAATTTAGATTTTGCGATTTTTATATTTTTATTAATAATTATGATCGGCCTTTTTTTATATGGATCTTCTAGCATATTTCCTGTATCTAAGAGCCCTTTTAAATTGTAAGCTTTATTATTAATATATATTTTGACTTCATAAATATTAGAATATATATTTTTATAGCTTATTTGCTCTTTTATATACGAAAAAATGAGTATAGGAGCTACTAGTAAAATAATTATAAAATTTAGTGCTAATCCATTATTAATAAAAAGTATCCCTTGATTCTTGTAAGAAATACTTATATTTAATAAATACAAAGTTCCTCCTAAAATAATACTTATTAAATAGAAATAGCAAATGTTTTTAAAGAAATTTTTCTTTCCAAATGTGACAAGAATAATGAAAATACTCATAATAATTTTTAATAAAAATAGTGTAACAGTATTTAGTGTTAAGAATAAAAAAATAATTGTTCCAGATGCAACGAGGCTTCCCAATAATAGTCTTTTAAATGAAATACATATTTTTAATACTTTTTTAGTGGCATAAAGAATTAAAAAATCAAAGAAAAAGTTCAATAAAAAGACAAAATCTAAATAAACTTTCATTGCTATCACCAAAAACAATATACAAAATAAAAAACGACTTATGTGTCGTTTTTAGTAACAAGTATTATATTTTTTTCTTTCTAATAAATATCCTAATAATATAGAATAAAAATATTGCCATTAAGACGATAAATGACCACTTTAATAGGATGTTAACAAGTCCTGAACTATATTTATTAATAATACTAAAAATATTGTCTGGTATATACTTGCCAATGATATTACTTATATCTTTCATTCCAATATTATTCTTAATGAAGGACATAATTCGTAAAAATATTTCTACGATAGCTATAAAAAATACAAAAGATGAAAACCTTTTAAAAAACATAATTACTAAAATGATTAAAAGAATTAAAACGATTAAATCAATATACATACTAAACACCTCTACTCTCTTGTTTAGTATATCATAACGAGAATATTATTTCTATATTTTACTCTAAAACTTCTTTTAATTTTACACTTTCCTTAGGATAAATCGTAATTTCATTATTTGCATAGGTTGCAAGAAGTATTTTTTCATAAGAAGTATAACCTTTCATCTTTAATTGTTTTTTAAACCAGTCTAACGTCTTATCTGTATTTTTAATATTTTTCATCATCAATTTAGAATCTATGATGATATTAGCACATAAGTTTGAATTTTTTATTGTTAGTTTTAAATCCTTTTTTGTTGGATTTTTATGTTGATCTTTTGGGAGAAAACTTATTTTTCCATTTACTTCCATTATTGCGTAACTGATTTCTGACAAGTCAAAGTATCCTGCAATTCTTGCCTGCTCCAACAAATCATTAATATCAAATTTTTCTCTTTGTAAATTCTTGCTTAATATTTTCCCATCTTGGATAATAATAGTAGGTACACCAAAGATTATTCTCCTAAATAGTATGCTTTTAACCGAAAGTATAGATACCATTGCCGCAACAATTCCAAATGTAACCATTGCTATGACACCGTTTATAAATTGATGTTCTAAGTCAAGCGTCATTTCAGCGGTAAAATTTCCAATAGATATTCCTATTACATAATCAAATAGACTTAATTCTGACACTTGTTTTTTTCCTATTATTTTTGTAATAATAAATAATATGATTAGACTTATTATACTTCTTGGAATGATCATTAATGGCTGGGAAAAATTCATACTATCACCTAGTATTATTCTTTTCAAAATCTTTTAAAATATACAAAAAGAGGGTTTCTCCCTCTTATTTTTCTCCTTCTTTTAACATACTGGTTATAAAAATTCCGTATCCTTTTGCTGTATCATTTACTATTACATAATTGACTGCGCCAATTATTTTATTATTCTGAATGATTGGTGACCCACTCATTCCCTGAATTACTCCACCAGTTTCTTCTAACAGTCTTGCATCTGTAATTTCAAACAATATATTTTTTGTTTCACTTGACTTATTAATATTTAATATATTAATTTCAAAGGTTTCTATATTGTTACTATTAATTACTGTTTTAATGGTTGCTGTTCCTAACTGAATTTCATCGGGATTAGCCACTTCTAATTTTTCTTCATTTTCTATCTCACTTGTATATTTTCCAAAAATTCCTGAAATACTATTGTTATTTATTGTACCATATGTATTAGTCTTATCATATGTTGCGTTTTTTTCTCCCGCTTTTCCGCTTCTACTTTTTATGATGCTTGAGACAGATGCTTCATAAATTTTCCCATCTTTAATTTCAAATTTAGAAGCAGTTGTACTCTCCATAATTTCGTGCCCCAATGCTCCAAATATTTTGCTTTCTGGATCAATATACGTTAATGTACCTATTCCGTTTATTTTATCTTTTACGTATAGTCCTGTTTTTAATACTCCGCTTTCATCTTTTTCTAGATTTAGATTAATTTTTTTCTTGTTATTGTTTCTTAACACTTCAAAAATTACCTTAGAATCTGTATTTTTCATAGCCTCAATCATAGAGTTAATATTTGTTATAGTACTGTTGTTTACTTTTACAATAATATCTCCGATTTCGAATCCTGAATCTTTTGCTATATAAGTATTATTTATTTTGTAAAATCCTACTACTAAAACTCCTTTTGAATTCACTTCAATACCAATTGTTTGTCCGCCAGGAATAATATAATCTGAATAAGCAAAAGCGTTTATGGGAATTATAATAAGAAGGAAGATAAAAAATTTAAGTAGTTTGTTTTTAAATTTCAAAAAAATCACCTCTTTAAAACCAGACTACATTATTATTATTTATAAATTACAAAAAATTATTTTAATAAAAATTTTCCAAAATCAATTTACATAATTAATTTACACTTTTTTTGACTTTTTTATCATATAAAAGTATATTTAATATAGGTGATAGTGTATGGAGAATATGGAAATTTATGAAAAATTAAAACAAGCTAGTATAAGCGGCGGTTCTGTAAACAGAAATGGAAAATGTGTTATGATTCCTAACGCATTTAAAATGGCTAAGGAAAATTTTCTAGCTGCTGGTGCTTTTGCGAGCCAATTATTAATTGGTGGCTCTATATATGGTGAAAATGTAGAAACTACATCAAATGATTCTAAAGGTTTGGGAGGAAAATAATGGAAATTGAAATTTTAAGCATTGATGATAAAAACTATGGAATTTTTAAAGAAATAAAAAGGAATGATATAAATTATTTGTATTTAGTTAACATAAATGATGAGGAGGATATTGTTATTCGAAAGTCAATTCATAATAATCCCAATACAGTAATTCCTTTAGAAGATAAAAATGAGTATAATAAAGCCTTATTGTTATTTTTAAATTCTGAATTACAATAAAAGCACTTTTATAAGTGCTTTTATTCTTCAATTTTAAAATCTATTAATTCTCCGTCTTTATTAACTAATTTGGTAATTGTTTCTTCTGCTTTTTTCAACTTTTCATCGCATTTCTTTGCTAATTTCATCGCTTCGTTAAATTCATTGATTGCATCATCTAATGGAATTTCACCACTTTCTAATTTCTTAACTATTGTTTCAAGTTTTTCTAAATTTTCTTCAAAACTTAATTCTTTTTTTTCTGCCATATTTTATCCTCCTAATTTTATTAGATTACTTCTGTTTTGATGTTTCCATCACTAAATTGTAAATCAAGTTTATCCCCTTTTCTAATCGATTTTACTGAAGTTAATGTTTTATTATCCTTTCTCGCAATGATATAACCTCTTTTTAGTGTTAATAAAGGTGATAATGTTTCAAGTTTAGAGATTGTTTGTAAATACTTATTAGCTTTTTTATCAATAAGCTGATATGGGCTTTTCAAGATATACGAATTTTTTATATTTGTAAAATGCTTTTCCTTTATATGTAGCAAATTTATTGCGCCATATTTTAATCGTTCTATGAGATTATCAAAGGAAATTTCTTTTGATTGATAAATAGTAATTGGATTTGTAAATATATATCGATTTGTAATTTGTAATAATTTTTGATTTAAAATTGCGATTTTGTTTTGAATTGCTTTATTTGATCTGATTTGTAACTGATTTAAATATGTTATAACATCACTCATTTGAGGAACAGCCATTTCTGCTGCTCCTGTTGGTGTAGGTGCTCTTAAATCGGCAACAAAATCACAAATCGTAAAATCTATTTCATGACCAACAGCACTAATTACAGGAATACTACATTCATACACTGCTCTAGCTACAATTTCTTCATTGAACGGCCATAAATCTTCTATACTTCCTCCACCACGACCAACAATTAACGTATCTAAACTATACTCTTCACTTAATTTTATTTGTTTTACAATATCTAGCGCGGCTTCTTCCCCTTGAACTAGCGCAGGAAACAAAATAATTTCTGAAAGAGGCCATCTTCTTTTTATTGTCGATATGATATCCTTTATAGCTGCTCCTGTTGGTGCAGTAATTACCCCTATTCTATTTGGTATTTTAGGGATTGGTTTCTTATGTTCATGGGAAAAAAGGCCTTCTTGTTCTAGTTTCTTCTTTAATTGCTCATAAGCTATATATAGATTACCGATTCCATCTTCTAACATATCATTAATATATATTTGATATGCTCCTGTCGCTTCAAAAACACTAATTTTTCCTGTTACTAAAACTTTCATCCCGTCTGTTGGAATAAATTTTATCTTTTTTGTGCTTGAAGAAAACATAATCGCATTAATTCTACTTTCTTCATCCTTCAAAGTAAAATAATAGTGGCCTCTACTGTGCGCTTTAAAGTTAGAAATTTCCCCTTTTAAAAACACTTCGTTTAGATTGACATCTGTATCAATTTTATATTTTATATACCTGGTTAATTGGGAAACAGTAATGTATTTATCGTTCATAATTAACTCCCATTATTCTTCGTGATATATTTTATCTAATACACCATTTATCATTTTTGTAACTGCTTCATCAGAATATTTTTTAGAAAGCTCTATTGCTTCATTAATTGCCACAACACTGGGGGTGTCTGTGTATTTTAATTCATATATTCCAAGAGAAAGAATTGCCTGATCTACTTTACTTAATCTATCCATTGTCCAATTTGATAGATATTTGTTCGCATATTGTATGATTTCTTTTTTGTTTTCCATTATTCCAGCAATGCTGTTTTTGACAAAATCATTTGATACTTCTATTTGTTCACTAATTAGATTATCAATATGATAATCTAGTTTACTATCTTCAAATATATGAATTTGATAAACTATTTTTATGATAATTTCTCTAAGTTCACTACGGGTTTTCATATCATCACCTCTTTATATTACTATATCATATAAATTATCTTTTCTCTTTATTATTTTATGCTTTTTTTCAGTTCATATAAAAAGCTTAAAGCCTCCATAGGAGTCATTTCTAGTGGATTAATATCTTTCAATTTTTCTTCTATTATATTCTTTTCAGGTACTGGTTCTGTTTCATTAAATTCAAATAAAGACGTCTGAGAAAATGTCTCCTTTCTTACATTTTTCTTTTCATATATATCTAAAATTTCATTAGCTCTTTTGATTAGTGATTTTGGAAGTTTAGCTAAAGACGCTACATGAATTCCATAACTTTTATCTACTGCACCCATTTTTATTTTATGTAAAAACGTTATTTGACCATTTTCTTCTATAGCGGATACATGTATATTTCGTAAATGTTTTAAATCTTTTTCTAATATTGTGAGCTCATGATAATGCGTTGAAAACATTGTCTTTGCACCAATTTTATCATGGATATATTCTAAAATTGCTTGAGCCAAGCTCATACCATCGTATGTAGCGGTTCCACGCCCTAATTCATCAAATAAAATCAAGCTGTTTTCAGTTGCTTCACTTATAGCGTAATTTGCTTCTTTCATTTCAATCATAAATGTAGATTCTCCGCTTACCAAATCATCACTTGCACCAATTCTTGTAAAGATTTTATCAAAAATTGGCATTTGACAGCTCTTGCATGGAACAAAGCAACCAATTTGTGCCATAATAACTGTAATTGCGCATTGGCGCATATATGTTGATTTACCAGCCATATTTGGACCAGTTATTAATAGAATATCAGTATTTCTATCCATAATGATGTCATTTGGGATATATTTATCTTTCATAACTTGCTCTACTACAGGATGTCTACATTCTATCATCCTTATCACTTTTTCGTCTGATAGTACAGGTCTTACAAATTTATAAGTATCTGTTACTATGGAGAAGGATTGCAACATATCTATTTCACTGACAACTTTAGCTAAGTTTTGGATTTGATATATGTATCTTTTTACAACTTCTCTAATATCCATAAATAATTTATACTCTAAGTTAATAATTTTTTCTTCTGCTCCTAAAATAATATTTTCTTTTTCTTTCAATATTGGAGTAATAAATCTTTCACAATTTGCTAGAGTCTGTTTTCTTTCGTAGCCATATTCTTCTTTTATAAGAGACGTCTGTCCCTTTGTTATTTCTATGAAATAGCCAAATACTTTATTAAATCCAACTTTTAAAGTTTTTATTCCTGTCCTCTTTTTCTCTTCCTGCTCCATTTGTAAAATGAAGTCTTTGGATCCACTACTAATTTCTTTTAAATCATCTAATTCTTTACTATATCCGGATTTTATAAGATGACCTTCATGGAGAGTAAAGGGGGCATCTTCTAATATGGTCTTATCAAGCAAAGCATATAATTCATCAAATGTTTCGACTTTTCTATCATAGCCTATTTTTTCAAGAATATCTTTCATATCAGGTAAAACTGATAAAGAATTTTTCAATTGCAATAAATCTTTAGCATTCAAATTTCCATATGATATTCTACCTGCTAATCTTTCCAAATCATATACTTTACTAAGTAATCGAATTAAATCATCTCTTAATATAAATTCTGTCGATAGTTTAGCAATAAAATCATATCTTCTTTCAATTTCTTTCTTAGAAGTTAGTGGATTTTCAATATTATACTTTAAATATCTTGAGCCCATAGCTGTTTTATTTTTATCTAATAACCAAAATAAACTATATTGCCTTTCTCTTGTCCTAAGGGTTTCTGTCAATTCTAAATTTCTTTTGGTGTTAGAATCAAATTCTAGATATTCATTAGACTTGATAACTTTACATTTTTGTAAGTGATGCAAATCTCCTTTTTTGGTATCTACAATATAATAAAGTAAATGTTTTAACGTTTTTACTAATCTTATATCATCAATACCTTCATATACATAGCTATAATCATCTTCAGATATTTCTTCTTTAATTATTGTAACAAGTATATTATAAGTTGTTCTTAATTCTTGAACAATCTCTCTATCAATGGAATCGTTAACAATAACTTCTCTAAATCCCTTTTTTATAACTTCTTTTATTACTTTATCTTTTTCTCCTTCAATTAAACTAATATAAACTTCTCCAGTTGATATATCGGCATAACTAATTCCAAAACAGTAAGAAAAGTCATAAATATTTGCAATATAATTATTGCTTTTAGAATCGATATTAGAATCTAGTCTTGTTCCCTTTGTGATGACTTGAATCACATCTCTTTTTACAACCCCTTTTGCATCATTTGGATTTTCTAACTGCTCGCAGATTGCAACTTTATAACCCTTTTCAATTAAAGTGTCTACATAGGAAGCATAAGCGTGATATGGTATTCCACACATTGGAACTCTTTCTTCTAGTCCTGCTTGTTTACCTGTTAGAGCTAATTCTAGTACACGAGACGACAATATGGCATCTTCAAAAAACATTTCATAGAAATCTCCTAGTCTAAAAAAAAGAATTGTATCTTCATATTTGTCTTTTATATCCATGTATTGTTGCATCATGGGACTTAATTTTTGTCTATCTACTTCACTACGTTTCATTATACTTCACCACTAAATGTATTATAACAAAAATAAAGCATTTATTAAAGTAAAATCAAACAATTTGTAACCCTTCAATAATGAAAAAGAAGTAGCAAACATCTACTTCTCAATATGATTTTTATATAATTCTATTCTTTTTAAAATTCTAAATTTTCCTAATATTTTCATGATTGAATACAAATCAGGGGATTTCGTACGTCCTGTTATCATAACGCGTAATGCTTCACAGATGTCACCTACATGTCCTTTATATTTTTCAGGACTATTTTTATATTCTTTTGGACTTGCAGCATAATTATTTTGTATCGCAAAGTCTTTCATAGTATTGAACCAGTCTGTATTATCCAACTCTAGATTTAGATAATTATTAATATAATCAAGTACTAGTTCAATATCATATGTTTTATTTCCGTCGTATTTAATATAATCTTCTTTTCTAAATAAATCATCGATTGCATAACTAAATTCTTCCTTAACATCACTATACTTTGCTATATCCTTACGCGGTCTATCTCCATTTTTTTCAATGTTAAAGAACTGAATCATCTCCTGTTTATTTTTTTCTAATAATTCGGCATATTCATTATCGTGTTTTAAAGCCCAAGATAGTGTTTCCTTATAAACTTCTTCTGCTCTCTTTCTAGAAAAGTATGTTTTACATAAATTTACTAGTTTGGCTTCATCAAAAGAAGTCCCACCTATAGCTTGTTTATCAAAATTAAATGAAAAATCACTAATTTTTTTATCTGGATTATTTAAATACCATTCCTCAAAATTTGTATTTGTAATCGTTGCCAAATATAGATGTAATGCTTCTATTGGAATTCCGTTTTCTTCATAATACTTAACTCCAAACCAAGGATCTTTTCTCTTGCTAATTTTTCTAATATTTCCTGTTTCTTGATCTTTAATAGTTATTGGCGCAATATGCGCATATTTTACTGGTTGAAATCCAAGCAACTGAAACAATTGAATATGAAGTGGCAAGGAAGAAACCCATTCATCTCCTCTTATAACATGTGTGGTATGCATTAAATGATCATCGATTGCATGAGCAAAGTGATAGGTAGGAGTTCCATCTTTTTTTAGTAATACCGTGTCAACATCATGTTCTGGAAATTTTAATTTTCCTTTAATACAATCTATGACTTCTATTTCTTTTTTCGCATCACCGGGACTTTTAAGACGAATCACATATTCTTCTTTATGAGATATTTTTTCTTTTATTTCTTCTAAACTTAAATCTCTATCCGCGGCATATACACCATATATACCTATTTTTGTCTTATTTATTTCCTGTTCTTCTCTAATACTCGCAATTTCTTCTTCTGTCATAAAACATGGATAAGCATAGCCTTGAATAATTAAATCTTTTACATAGGTTTGATAGATTTCTACTCTTTCGCTTTGTATATATGGGCCATATTCTCCTCCAAATGAATATCCTTCATTAGGAAGAATATCAAAATCATGTAAGACAGAAGTAATATTTTCAACTCCACCCTCAATCATTCTTTTTTGATCCGTATCCTCTATTCTTAAGAAAAAACTACCATTACTTTGTTTTGCATATACCATATCACAAAAAGCACTAAGTAAATTACCCAAATGAACGCTACCTGTTGGAGATGGCCCATATCTTGTTACCATGGCATCTTCTGGTAAATTCCTTTCTGGATATTTACTTTCATAATAATCTCTATCATGTTTTAAATTAGGAAATAACAAATTTGCTAATTCTATTCTTTCTTCTTTATTCATAAATACACCTCATTGTATAAAAATCAAATTGGCTGCCCCAGTTAGATTCGAACTAACGCGTCGTGCGGTCAGAGCGCACTGCCTTACCACTTGGCTATGGGGCAATAACAAACTTGCAAGATAATTTTACATCAAAAATGAATAAAAATAAAGATATTTTTATTCATAAAATTATTTTTTAAGTAAGCTATATTAAATAATTAATAATTTTTAAATTCTTGCTCATCATTAACTATTCATACAAGATAGTAGATAAGATGTTTTTTCTGTTAAATAAGACATTCTTTATGAATATTCTATTTTGTTCTAAATAAGAATAGTTGTTATCAAGTAGCCTTTCAAGTTCATTAATAAAATCCGATATTATAAAATATTCAAACTCTTTTATCAATTGCTTATTTGGATCATATTCCTTAATAAATCCTTTTAGAAATTGCTTTTGTTGCTCCTCAAAGTCATCATTGAATAGAAAGGTATAAATACTATAATTCAGATTAAAACCTCGATAAGTTAAATCAATTGGTTCAATATCGACAAGATAAAAATTATTATTTTTATCTAACATAATATTTGCTGTTTTTATATCATTGTGATTTAACATTACATCATTATATTTGATACAATTTAGTAATTCTTTAAATCTTGAAGTTAAACTTGTTATTTCTTCTTTTGAAAATAAAGCATAAACTTCTTTCCCTCTATCTACAAGTATCCTATTTAATTTATTAATACAGTTATCACAGTGATTCTCTAAATTAAATTTTTTAAATAAATCAGGATATCTTGTTATTTGATTCATCTTTTTTACTTCTCTAGCTACTTTAATTCCATAAGTTCTGAAATGTGATAAAGGAATATTACTATCTTTTAAATCTTTACCTTCAAAGTATGGATATATTAATATTGTTTCATCTTTTTGTAAAATAATATCTAATAAAGGAATTAAAGGAATGTTTTTTTGCTTATATATTTTATAAATATATTTTGTTTTTTCAATTTCGTTTGAACTCATTTCATATGGCAATATCTTTATGAAATAGTTTTTATCCACTGTTTTTACGATATATTTTAATCTTTTTTTATAGCCTTTTTTTACTTCTTCTATTGATATTATGTTATCAAATAGTTTCAATTTCTCAATGTTATTCATAATTTACTCCTTGCTATGCTTTAATGCTTTATAGAACTTATTGCTAATAATAAGTATATCTTATGCTTTTGGAAAAGTCATAAAAATGGTACTTATCAACACATTATTAAGTACCATTATTTTTTATGAACATTAAATTTATTTTAATTTATTGTAAGTATATAATACTATATTTTTCTAGTTAATGTTTTTCCTTCTTTAAATTTACAAGCTGATGAGCACGAAAAGTCTGGGAAAGTACATCTTGCTCCATGGGAATATTTCTCAATATCTTTAGCGAGCGGACTACCGGAGTCTTCTAATGCTTTTTTGTATTTTAATAAAGTGGCTCTTGTTTGCTACATTATTTCAAGTTGTGCAGCAGACAAGAGCCACTTTAAAATAAAATCTTCATATTTTCCAACTTCACTAATTCTTACCAATTCGCCTTGAGGAGTTACTCCTCTGACAGTTTGCATATCGTTAAGCCATTCATCTACTAGCATTTGATCATCAGAAATAATTGGAGGTATGAAGTATTCCTTCTCGTCTGACATTTGTAATTGATAGTCAAGTGTTCTGTGTCTATGTGCTTGCGCATATTGGGCAAAAGAGCCTTTATATACAGTCGAATATACATCACCAAAATGTTCTTCTTTCTTATCTAAATCTTTTCCAAATATTGATAATCGTCTATATTTTTCATTTTTCATTAATCCTTCTTCAAGTACATTAACATCTTCAAGTTCTTGGATAAATTCTTCCATGCAAGTTGCTAGTTTTCTTTCAAAATCATTATTCCTATCAGCATTATCAATATAATTTTGCATCCAAGAAGCAATATAATTGATTTGCCTTAATGAAGTTGAATAAATCATTTGGGTAGGCATAAATACTGTAACCAAATATCTTGCATTTTCTTGCGCTAACTTTTGTATTTTAGAATCACTATAAATATCCCCATACTGAGATTTTATTCTTATTTTAAATATATCTATCCATTTGTTATAAAGTCTTTCCTCATCAGCAGTTATAATGGAACCCGCTTGTCTTACAACGGGTGTATATCTTGCTGATTTTTCACTTGTTGTATATTGATGTTCATTATTAAGTACCATTGCTAATATTTTGGGTATATTTTGCAAGTTAAAGTTAATTATAATATGGTCATAAACACTATGATGCCCATTATTCAATGTCATATCAACTCTGCGCATGGTTTTTTCTAGTGGCTCTTTTTCTAAGTGTGAAAATCCTTCTTTATCATAGCAAACTCCAGCAATTTTACCAGATAATTTAATTGCCTCATCTTTGTCAAAAGTTCCATTTGATTTTAAAAATTGGTTAGGCAAAATACCAACTCTAATTCTTGTGTTTTCCATTTTTCCTCCTAAATCAAATATTCCCCTTTTATTCTTTCAATCACATGATAATTATATCATATTTTTTGTTGAGTGAATAGATCTAATGAATTGTTTAATAAGTTCTGATAGCATTCCTAATATACATTGCATTAGGATAACAAAATAATAGCTTGTATACTCGGCGTTTTAAAATGATTGTTATTTATCCGTTATACTCTTCAAGTCTTTACATGTTTCCAATACTATATCTTTTAATGCTTCTTTATTATCAAAAACATCTACTAAATACATTGTTTTTGCACCATCATAAGGAATAGATTCTTCCATATTATATTTTTTGTTACTATTCCCTTTCTTAACAAGCAATCTGTCATCATATATTCCGCCAAATAGCAAACCATCATAGTATAGTAAATACTCTCCCATCATGGTCTTACAAGTTATTCCATCTAATAAATTTAATTGTTCTAAAATAAAATCTCTATAATTGTTTGTAGCTGACATAGGTTTTTCTCCTTCCAAACACAATAAGATTTCATAAATTAACACCTATTTCTGAACAATTCATTTTACCAGGCTCCAGTGTCAGAAGAAACGAATCCATTAATATTCTTCCTATCCAAATATGTTCTAATTATTTCAATTTTTTCTTGATCCTTAGGTCTATTATTTTCTACCATCCAATTTAACTGTACTTCCAATTTTTCAACAGGATATCCATCTACAAATTCAATGTTTTTAGGATCAAAGTTCTTACAATTTACATCAATTTCACCTAATAGTTCATAAACATAATCATAACGAGATGATTGTTTCATATGGTATTTATCAAGTAATTCTTGGAATAGTTCTTTCGTTACTTTAATATCAACATCAGCACAATTATCACATAAATCATGCATTAACATTGAACCACTAGCAATAATACAATAACTACTTTTATCTAAGTTCAACCTATCAAGTTTCTTTAAATATTCTTTCTTATTCATTCTTATTTTCCTTCAAACATAGTTATACTTTCATAATCAATTATTTCTTATATAAATAGATTAATTAATCATGTTTCAGTATCAGAAATGTGCTATTTTTTAACTAACCTCTTACATTGAACACCATTGTTATACAGTAGTGCAAATTCTTCTAATGTTAGACCAGAATTAGTTATTTTAAACGCCATTCTTTTTCCAACATATCTAATGTGCCAAGGTTCATAATCATATCCAGTGATATTTTCCTTACCAATGGGATATCTTAATATAAAGCCAAAATATTTTAAATATGGATGAATAGTTAAAAATTGCTTCTCATGTCGGAATAAATCGTCATTATCGACATATTCATCTTTACTTTCATAAATACCCAAATCAATAGCTAATCCTGTATGATGTTCACTGGCCCCTACTGGTGCTACATATTTATTTGTATAATCAATGCCGTATTTTTCAATATATTCGTCCATTATTTTTTGCTGTTCTCTAATACTTCTCCAAGCAGAGCATATGCCAATATATATATTCTTAGATTCCAAAAACTTTTTCAATTTAAGATATGCTTTATAAGTTTCCTCTTCTACTTTTAATTCTTCACCCAGCACACTTTTACAATCAACTAATTTTAAATCATCAAAATATGAATTCTCAATTAAATGTTCTCTATTAACTATAACTATATTTCTCATATCTACTCTTCCCATCAATAAACTAATTTTCTGTTATAATAATTACAACCATCCAAAATCATTATATATTATATCATACTTATAGAAAATTAATTTCTAATCTTGCAAATTTGTTTTTCATAAATTACCTTCTTTGTAAAACTGTAATCAATTCGCAATGCCCTGTTCGGGGCGAAGAACATATCGTTGATCCTTGTTCTAGGTCAAATTAATATGTTTCCCAGTTCCTATTTTTTGTCATCGTTATCTTTGCCACTTGAAAAGGCCACTCCAAAACACAATCCAATACTAAGCCCAATAGGTAACCATAATCCCATATTATTTGTGGATGCACCAATTGCTGTTCCTATACTTATTCCTAAACACATCCCAATTGGTAACCAATAACTATTACTTTCTTTTTCTTGCTCTTTTTCTTTTATTTGTTTTTTCTTTTCTTTTTTCATAGAATCTCCTTTACTTCCTTTCTAAAACTGCGATGGCCTCGCAATGCCATGTTCTAGGAAACATATTATATGGTTTTATCCATTTTACTTCATAAATATCTAATAATTCTTTTAAATCTCTGGCTAGAGTCATAGGGTTGCACGATACATATATTATATAATTTGGATAAATTCTTTTTAAATTTTCTCTTGTCTTCTTATCTAATCCTGCTCTTGGAGGATCTACAATTACTAATTCAAATTTATTTTCAAAATTTACAATTTCATTTTCAACTTTATTGCGACGAAATTCTATGTTACTTATATTGTTTAATTTTTTATTTTCGTTGGCATTATCTATTGCTGATTTTGAAACATCTACTCCTACAACTTTTTTTACATAATTGCTAATATAAATTCCAATAGTACCTGTGCCACAATATAAATCTAATACACTTTTTGGAAAAGTCTTTTTAACAATATTCAATACTTCTTGATATAATTTTTCAGTTAATGACTTATTTACTTGAAAAAAAGAATCTATCGATAAGAAAAAATTTTTATTACCAATCTTACTAATTATTTTATCATTTAAAGTTATACACTTATCATTGACAAATACAACATCTGCTTTCAAATTATTTATACTTGTAGCACCATCATCTGTTATTAGTTTAATCATAGACTTTTTACCGTCGTTCGACACTCTAATAATTGCTTCTTTAAAGCGAATTTTGTGTTGCCTTAGCGATTCTATCAGCTCATTAATTTTTTCATCTACCAATAAACATTCCTGAATAGGTATAATATCATTTGTTTCTTCTTTATATAGACCTATATCATTTTTATTACAGTGTATGGTTATCTTATTTCGATAGTTATTTTCCTCACTATATTCTATTGATTTTATCTTATCTGAACTGACATTCGCAAACCTTTCTAAAATTTCTTTTACTTTTTGTTCCTTATATTCATTTTCTTTTTGATAACTAAATTCCTGAAAGCAGCAACCACCACATATCTTACTATATTTACATTTGCTTGGAATTCTATCTTTTGATTTTTTTATATGTTTTTCTACTTTACCCGCGCAATGATTTTTTTGATTACTTACTATTTTTATTTCTACTACTTCTTCCGGAAACGCATCTTCTATAAAACAAATCTTATTATCAATTCTTGCTATTCCTCTTCCAAAATAATCTAGTTTCTCTATTTTTGCTTTCATGATATATACCTCTATATGAAATTATACATATAAATTTAATTAAAATCCATACTAATAATGGTGATTTTATGAATCTTTTAGATGACTTAAAAAACAAAATAGGTCCTTCTACTGATTATAAATTTAAAAGTATTACAGTAGATAGAATTTCTATTAACTTAATTTTTAATGAAGTTTTAACAGATGGGGCAATTATTAATGACTTTATTTTAAGAAAATTGATGTTATTAAGAAAAAAAGATTTAAAACACTTAAATAATTATCTACCAGATACAAATGTTTTAGTTATTAATAAAGAAGAAATATTAACCTATATAAACAATGGATTTTTAGTAATCATTATTGATAAAATCTATGCCATTGAATGTAAAGCTAGATTAGATAGAGGTATTACTACCATAGAAAGTGAATTATCCCTAACTGGGCCTAAAGATAGTTTTTCAGAAAACTTTAATACGAATTTAGGATTAATCAGAAGAAGAATAAAATCTTGTGAGTTGTTTGTTGAAGATATAGAGATTGGAAGAAGTTCTAAAACAAAAGTAGGCATTTTATATATGAATCATATTGTTAATCCTACTCTACCCAAAAAGATTAAAAATATATTAGAGAAGATTGATATAGATGGAATTATTGATTCCAGCTATTTAAAAATCACCTTAGAAGATAATAAAAGTATCTTTCCGACAATTATGATGAGTGAACGTCCTGATAAAAGCTCTATGGCGTTATTGGAAGGAAAAGTTGTCATCTTAGTTGATATGAGTCCTTATGCGTTAATTCTTCCTAGCTTCTTTATCGATTTTTTTCATACTACAGATGATTATTATCAAAAATCTTCAAACGCAACGTTTATTAGAATTATTAGGTTTTTTGCGTTTTTAATTGCTGTTTTTACTCCTGCTTTTTATATTGCAGTAACTACTCGAAATTATGATCTTGTTCCTCTTCCTCTATTGTTAATGTTAAAAGCAGGAAGAACGTTTGTGCCATTTCCTGCTTATATTGAAGCATTTCTTATGATTATAGCCTTCGAAATATTAAAAGAATCAGACTTACGGATGTCTTATACAAGCGGTTCAGCTATATCTATATTAGGGGGGTTAATTTTGGGAGATGCCGCTGTCAGTGCTGGAATTGTTTCCCCTATTATGATTATTGTTATTGCTATATCTTCTATTGCGGGACTTATTTTCACCTCCCTAGAATTAGTAAATGCACTTCGAATTTATAAAATTCTGTTACTATTTTTAGGAACTATATTTGGAATATATGGTGTAATTGTAGGAGGAATTTACATGTTTCATAAATTATTAACATTAAAAATATTTGAAATTCCGTATTTCGCCCCTTTTCATCCTATTGAGAAAAATGAATTAAATGATTCCTTTATTAAAAAAGAGCAAAAAATAAAGAAAAGGAATTCCTTATTAACCAAAAATATTGTTAGGGGGAAATATCGATGAAAAAAATTTTTTTCGTTATAATTGTTTTTATAATAGCAATACTTATCAAAATACCAAAATATGATGAGTTAAATAATTTAGCTATCATTGAAAGTGTTGCCGTAATTTATGAAAATAAAGATTTCACAATTTATCTAAAAGAAATTATTCCCATTAAAGATGAACAAGGAATTAATTATGAATATGAATATTATCATGCAAAATCATCATCTTTAGAAAAAACATTACAAAAAATAAAGTCAAATACGAAAAAGAAAATTTACCTTAAAAAAAGTAAATTCCTTGTTACCAATTATGAAAATAGTGATTTTTTAAAGAAAAAGCTAAATATAAAACCCAAAAGTATTTATCATCCTTCTTCTGATATTTATGGATTTCTTAAGAAACTCGATTAATTGCAAATATATCCTTCATTTGTATAAAATCTTTTTTGAGCGCCTTCTCTTTGCAGATAATTAGACAATTGAGTATTACTACGATTTGCTTCTAATAAATCAGAATTTATTACTACGATAGTTTTTTCTTCATTTTCGGTTATTTGTATATCTGCAATAGATTTAAAAATTTCAAGTTCTTCTATTTGCGTACTATCTACAATATTTAAATTTTCTTCTGATGAAGAATCAACATCTTGCATAGACATTTTTTGGTATGTAATTACATTTTGTACAGGAATATTATCTTTATAACGAGTACGACTAATTATTTTATAATCTTCAGAAGCACTTGTTTTTTCACACGATAATATTTTAATATTACTTTGAGTTTTTCCTTCACTTTTTGGAGACTCTTTAGGAATATATGCTCGAAATACAGGTGGCAAAATAATAAATAGTGATAAAATTATAATTACTAGTATTACTAATAATGGACTCTTTTTCTTTTTTTCTATCATATGATTTCTCCTCTTCATTCTTATTATAAGATTATCATAGAATCTTTTATTTTTCAATATTTATCGCAATAGTAGTTCTTTCTTTATAATTTGTTGTTTCTCTCTTGTAAATGCTTATCGACATAATTTAACGATAATCATGGATTTTTAAAAATTAAATAAAACTCGAACTATAATTGTTCGAGTTTTCAAATCCGTCTGGTGTCCCCGGGCAGATTCGAACTGCCGACCTATCGCTTAGGAGGGGTCTGTTCTTAAACCCTCGGACACCTATATCATATCTCCAGAAAGCCTTGTAAATAAAGGGTTTCTTTCAATTCTACTTAAATTTTTTTTAACTCGTTTTTTAGTATGGTGCCGTAATTTGGTGCCGAGATGATGTATTTTTATGCATTTTCTAACTTTTTCATCATCTCATCAAACCTATCTGCACATGCATTTTTGCTTTCCTCGAAAGCATGTGTGTATATTTCCATAGTAATTGATGTGTCAGAATGGCCTAATCTTTTGCTAACTGTCTTTGGGTCTACACCAGAATTGATTAAGAGACTTGCACATGTATGCCTCAACTCATGAAAACATATAGGGTCTAAGTTATATTTCTTAACTACTTTTCTTAATATGTGGTCACAAGTTCCTGGATACATATAAGTACCATCCAAAGCAGTAAATACTCTATTATCATAGTTATGCCATCTTTGTTTATTAATCAACTTATAAGCCTCTTGCCACTTTTTGTATTCCTTAATCACTTCAATGGTAGTTTCACTTAATTTAATTGTTCTGATGGATGACTCTGTCTTAGTTCTTTTCTCATCAATTACACCCTCAACAACTTTGAGAGATTTTGTGATACTCATCATTCTTGTGTCTAAGTCAATATCATCCCACCTTAAAGCACAAATCTCACTTCTTCTTGCACCTGAATCTAAGGCAAGTACAATTAGCAATTTATACTTGATGGACTCATTTTCGAGAACATCCAATAACTTTTTAACCTGATTTACATCATAGAATCTCTTCTCTTTATGTTCTCTTTTTGGCTTGTTGGCTTTTTTGTTTGGGTTCTTATCCATAATCTCCCATCTTATTGCTTGATTAAACATAACATTTATAACTTTGTATAAATTATAACTTGAATGATAACCTAATTCTTGGCCACTTTTTCCGACTCTTAATTTCTGATACATATTATCTAAGACAAATGGTGTAATATCTTTCAACTTTCTATTACCTATAACAGGAAGTATTCTACTAAGTGATTTTATATATCCATGTGTTGTAACAATAGAAATATTTGGCTTACAATACTTTTCAATAAATATTTCTGACAAATCTCTAAATGTCAAATCACTTATTTTTTTAGACTCTCCTACATGATAATAGTCTGCCCTAAGTTTTGCCTCTTCCTTAATTGCCTCTGATTTTGTACCCTCAAATGTAACAGTTTTTCTTTTACGGTTTCCTAAAATATCATAACCGAGTTCAACGGTAATTTTGTATTTGTTCGTATCAATTTTCTTGATTGCCATAAGTTCTCCTTTCCTAACTCATGGACAGAAACAAATACCTCAGTACCTATATATATTATACCATAAAATAGGCATTTTTCTATAACAATAAGATACTTTTTCTTTCTTCTTGGCGGTGTGTTTCTATCCATTCATTGATTTCATTTTTGTCAAATTTTAACATTTTCCCATACCTATAATGAGGAATTAGTTTGGCTCTGACTAACTTCCTGACATAAGGTATAGAGACATCTAAATACTTTGAGATTTCTTTCACATCACACATCTGTTTAGTCAAAGCCAATACCTCCTAACTATTCAATTTATCTTTAAACAAAAACTTATATATATCTGATAATATTTCTAATAACTTTTTATTAGACTGAATATAATACTCTCCCTCATACTCTCCTAAGTTCATTAAGTAAAATTCGTTTATTCCATTTGACCATTCACATGCCTCATCCATATCAGTAATATATGAAATAGCATCATAAGTAACATTGTACAAAACTTCTGAATATGACTCTCTACAATTTTTTTCTAACCCTTTGCATAATTTTAGAAGTCCAGTTATTGTTCCAATTTGAAACTCTACTTCCTTAAGAGTCATTTCTTTAATGTCCCATTCACTTTCTTCTGATGTTACACTATCAATAAACTCACATTCTATTATCAGAAACAATTTTTCAACATCACTTTCTGTTGCAGTCGTAAACTCTTCCTTAATTGTACGATAAATTATCTCTTTAATATTCTTTCGTAATTTATCTAATAAGTCTAACCCCTCCACATTATTGTTAATGTATTCTAAATAATTCATATTAAACCTCCCATTTAAACACATATTATATTGGCCAACCAAGAGTGTGTTTTTTCTCTTGTTGGCTTCTATTCTATAAAAACAAATAACCTCTTGTCTGCCCCTTTAAGGCATTTTTTTAATGTTTCGGTGTTCGGTTTTTGTTTGGTGTCTAAATGTGAGTAAAAAAAAATAAGAGGACATCAGTCCTCTGTATAAAAGTTCTTTTTTAAGTTGCAACCAGATATTTTTACAATTCCTTGTTTGCATAAATGTTCAAGAGTTGTTTGTACTTCATCACATATTCTTTTAGAAACTTGTTCTGTTGGATATTGCATATACAAATTACACCAACCACACATTTTGTCATAATAATTTCTACACTTATAATCTTTACAATTTTTTATTTCTGGATGTTTGTCTAAGTTTTCTCTTAACTTTTTAATTGCTAACTTCATATCTCTCAAATCAATATCTGTATTGAAAGTTGTTAGCATATTGTATGTGTAATAGATTTCATTCATGATTTTAAAGTAACCATAACCACTACCATCAAACAAGTCACTATTATAATTTAATGCTCTGTAATAGTTGTTTGTAAAACTCCATTCCTTATCACTCCAAGGAACTTTATCTGTTTTAGCAGAATAAATTACCAAAATTGTTTCTCCTTTCTGTTTAGATTTCACAACCTTGGGGTTTTGTTTTTAACCACAAATAATATCTCTTCACAACCTCAGTTACATATTATAACACAAAACCTTACAAATGTTATCCCTTTTTTTGATTATACTTAGGATAACTCTGTATTGGTCTACCATATTGTCCTGATAAATCAAGACAAGTAGGACACCTAAAAGAGAAACCATCCTTGATTAACATCTCTCTTATTGCACCATAGACAAGCTTACTTTTTAACATCTCAATAAGATGTTCTCTTTCTTTAAAGTCTGCATGGCCTGTTTTTAATTGTTCCATAAGTTCTTCCTTTTTCTTTTCTTCTTCTAACTTCTTAAGATACGAGTCAATTTTTTTCTCTAACATTATCTGAGCATACTCATCATCAAGGCCTATTGTGATAGTTCTATCTTCTAAACCTAATGCCCTTAGCAATTCCTTATCTGTCATATTTCCTGTACCTACAAGAATCAATGTACTTGTCTACATCTGATTCTCTTACCTTATAATTTCTTCCCATTTTACTTGCCTCAAGTTTTCCCTCTTTAATCATTTTTCTTAAGTATAATACTGGTGTCTTAGTCCAATTTGAAACCTCAACCAATGTGTATAATTTTTCTTTCATACTGTCATGCCTCCTCATAATAATAGGAACTTAACAGAAGTAAAACTCTAAAAACCATATTATAGTACCTACATAATAGGTACATAGTAAAATAGTCAAAACTACTATCAAACATTTGTTCCTGAATATACCTGTTTTTGCTTATTTTAAGCCGATTTGAGACACTTTTATAATTGTCTGGACTCATTGTTCGTTCTAAATCTTTCGTAACAGGGAGATAGCGGAATTTGCTTCATATAGATTGAGGGGGGATGGCTTTCTTCGGTTTTCTGTTTTACTCTCTCAAAAACCCTATCCACCCCACACCGAATTTAGCAAGTTTTCTTTTCTCTTTCTATCAAGAAAGGGGGGAAGGTTTTACAATATATGAACGAAGTGAATATATTGTAAAACAAGTTAGGGGGTATGATTAATCTTTCTCTTTTCTTTTATACTTTACAGATGGAAGATAAATCATTATATAATTCTATTGTAAAACAAAAAATATAAGGATAGTACTTTTTATCTTAGGTATAAGTATGTATATACACTATTATATATATTTATATATTATAAGCACCCCTTAATACACTTATATAGTAGAGTTGAAAAGAAAAAAATCGACTGTCTGTTCCGATTTTTTGTGTTCTGTATAAAAAAGTACAGATTTCTCTGCACTATTCTTCAATTAACTTAGCATGAAGTACAACTCTTTTTTGGCCATCTCCTATACAACTTGAAAGAGTAAGTACCTTATCTTTTCCTGATACTTCTATTCCATAGTCATATATAGTTCTTGACTTGACTTCCTTAACAAATGCCTCAAACTCGTTGTTATCCTTAAACTCTGTATTGATATAATAATCTTCTGGCTTTATTGAATAAGTAGAAAATACCTGATAGTATTGTGTACCACTTTCGGTTACAAGTACAACCTTGTGATTTTCCTCATTCTCGTACCAGTCCTTGTTAAGTACATTCTTTAATGTACCAAACATTGAGCCATCCTTTGTATTATGTCCGAATATAACAAGATTCCTGTCTGTACCATCTAACTTGTTATGAAAGTCGGCAAATATCCATCCTGCAACATTCCAATTCTTCTCAAAATTATGTTTCAAGTAATAACTATTGTCATTGTGCTTTACAAATACATAGTCAATATTGGTATTATATACTTTTACATATCCAACTGTTTCATCATTTTGCTCTTTCAATGCTTTAAAGTCTATTTGATATTCTTCCTTTTTTTCTTCGGTATCTTCTACCTCTTTAATAACAATGCTTTCTTGCAAGATTTCCTTAATCTTGGAGTTCTCCTTGTTTGACTTGTACCAGACAATAATGTTATAAGAGGCATGAATTATAAAACCGATACTAACAAGAATTAACAAAAGAGCAATAATGTTGCCATATTTCAACTTCATTTTTTTCTTAGCCATATTATTTCTTAACCTTTTTTAGCTTTAGAAGTGAATCTGTTTTGCTTTTGTTTCTTAATTCTAATTTGTCTCCTGACACCTTAAATTCATAAACTGTATCCGTTGCCTTTTCATTTACAAAATCAATAGACATAGTATTGCCCTTAATACTGTATACAAAACTATATTCGGCCATAGGTACAAGTATTTTGCCTTTGCCCTTACCATCAAATTCATATTTTGTATTACCATCTGAGTCCCATAAACCGACTAATTTATCATTTTTAGGTATATTTAGAAAAATCACTATACCAACAATAATTAGCACAATAACAATTAAGACAGGTATCATTTTTTTCTTAGACATATTTTCACTTCCTTACATATAAAAACAAAAGACTGACATTTTCATTCTGCCAGTCTTGAAATTATTTATTTGTTTCCGAATACTTTCTTTCTTTTGATGTAAATCATTCCACCAGCCACAACTATAATACTTAAAATTAGTTCGTAAACATAAGCAACTATATTGTCGGCAGTATGTGGGTTGTTGCTTGTAGTAGAATTTCCATTGTTTGTTGTATCTCCATTTGTATTCTCATTTGTATTATTTCCTGTGTTGTTACCGTTGTTGTTATTATTATCGTTATTTGTTGCCTCTGCAACTATTAATGTTGCATCAACTTCTCCATCATTGTATTTAAATGTAATTGTATGAGTTCCTACACTTGAGTTTTCTAAGAAACTTGATTTTAATGTAAGAACTGTACTTCCTGAAGTCAATTCATAATTAGCAGGGTCAATTACATTTCCACCATCTATTTCAATACTACTTATTTTTGATACATCTCCACTGGCCTTAATAACAATATTTTCATTAGAACCTTTAGTATATGTTTGGTTATCTCCCTCAATAATAGTATATGTTGGTGCTACTGCTGGAACTGTATAATTCAATTTATATACTATTGTTCCATATCCATCACTAATTGCACCTTGGAAAGTTGCAGTTTCACTATTTACTGTTGCTGTTGCTTCGTTTGGAATTGTATATCCACTAACTGGTCTATATGATACATATATATCATATGTCTCACCAGCTTCAAATGTATCTGATGTAGTTAATTGGTGACTATCTTTATCGTAGAAATTAACTGATAATATACTATATGTACTATTTCCTGGTGTTCCAGTTAATACTGGATGTTGTCCTGCAACTGGTAATGTAACAGTTGCACTTACTTCTGTTATTTCAGTTGGAATCCATTTAGCATATACTGTTATATTTGCAGTTATTGGTGTACTAAAATCAAATGGTGTTGTTATACAATCTTCATCAAGATACCATCCACCAAATGTATAACCTGTTCCTGTTCTTGTAGGATTTGCAGGTTGAGTTGCCGTTCCATTATTAGCAATACCTGTTTGACTTGGAACATCACTTCCACCTTTACTATTAAATGTTACTGTCCAAGTATCTGGCTCTGGTGCTGATTGTTCTTGAAATATAGCATATAACCAAACACTTTCAGTTGCATCAAATGAATAACTTGCACTTGTTGCAAAATTATCTGATGCTGCAGGGCTACTTAGTTTCCATGCTACAAATTCATACCCCTCATTAGGAAGTGCATTTATAGTTACTTGTGTATTTTCTGTTGCAATACCACCACCTTGGTCAGTTGTAACTGATACTGTTCCACCTTCACCAGGAATAGCAACTACATTAATTGTATAAGTTGTTGGAATATCTTCCCAGATAGCATAAACTGTTCTATTTTCTGTCATTTCAACTGTCGTTATAATTGCACCATCACTTGTTAACGACCATCCCTTAAATTGTTTATTAGTTGGTGCCTCAAACGTTGTAGTTGTTGGTAATGTAAATGTTGAACCATCTTCTAAATCTGTATCAGAAGACATTGTTCCACTACCACCATTTGAATCATATGTTACAGTCCATGTTGTTGGGTCTGGAATTGGTGCTGTATCTCTTCCACCGTGCATTGGGCTTTCTGCACCTTCACTTGTTCTATAACCTGATGCATATGCAAAAACCTTAACCCATAATCTATCATGAATTGTAAAT
>Ga0310690_10001841_pt1 | contig 36539 bp, 30 predicted proteins | sample AusTroGonzalo_MG_2_FD_207661 | JGI IMG/M metagenome (GOLD analysis project Ga0310690, IMG submission 207661) | Bovine rumen microbial communities from tropical cattle in Woodstock, Queensland, Australia - Gonzalo_04 (v2) (version 2) | ecosystem: Host-associated > Mammals > Digestive system >...
AAAACCTTCAAATACTTTATGTTTCCCTTTACCCCCTCCTATAGAAGCTTTCATCTCCCTGATGCAGAAAGAATTGTCTTTTGCAAAAAAATCATCATCATACCCATCCCAACGAGAATTTGATGGAAACAAACCTTTGTTTAACAGTTCTCGGAAACTTGAAACTTGTTCCATTACTTCCTCTTCCGCTTCTTTTTCAAAATTGTTTTCTTTATTGGATGTTTTTTCTTTTTTCTTCAGCTCAACAATATCGTATAAAATAGGAATAAATTTTTGTTTTAATTGATATGAAAAAACATCTATTTTACTTGCCCCGATCAATAAGGGAATAATAAATGTTATAACTGGAATATAACCCCAATAACTATCTTTTTGCTTCATCTTATCAAAGCCAATTAAATGGCTCACAACCACGGTCAATATTACGGCTACAATAACCATCCCTATACCCCATTTTCTTATCATAGCAGAACGTTCCTGATCCACTTTTTTTAGCAACGGAAAAATCCCACCATGTATGCGGTTTAAAAATTCTGACTTAGATATCACAAAAACCTCCTATCTTTCGGAGGACAGACATATCATCTTATGATTTGAAAGTCAACTATTGTTTTAAGTGTACCTTTAGTCGTTCAATAAGTTGCATTAAATCATCTTTATCTTTTTTCATTGAAATCGTTTGATTACTTTCGCGATCTTTGTTTGTACGTTTTAAAACTTTGTTTTGCCAAGCAATGTATTCTCTAGCATCACCACTCGCCACTTTTTTGGCATATGCTGTATTAAAATATCCTTCATAATAACCACGCTCCCAAGCTAAACGTGTTCTATCCGCATCCCAAAGACAAGCGCTGATGTAATCGTTTGTTTGAGTTCCTGTGGTGTGATTTTCAATTGCAGAACATACGGATGATCGTTCTTCTTCTGTCAATTTGGATTTAAATTTATTCATCACCTTTTGTGCTAAAGGAACGGCTCTTGGACCATGATCTTCATTATAGCAATCATTTGTGCGCGCCATATCATGACAACCTGCAGCGAATAACACTGGCATCGGATTTTTGCCCAATTCTAAAGCATAATCAATTGCCCGAAAAACAACTGCATCTGTATGTGTATGCAAGCCATGATAGCCATCTTTCTTTTGGGTTGCTAATTTTTCCACTTCAGGCAAAACCTTTTGTTGATAAAAACTAAAGTATTGTCGAATTTGTGTTTCTTTTGAAATTTGTTTCATTATTCATCTCCAATCTTAAGGGCTTGAATAAAAGCGTTTTGTGGAATTTCTACTTGACCAAATTGGCGCATACGCTTTTTACCTTCCTTTTGTTTTTCCAAAAGTTTGCGCTTGCGGGTAATATCACCACCATAACATTTGGCCGTCACATCTTTGCGATAAGCGGAAATATCTTCACGGGCAATAATTTTACCACCAATACTGGCTTGAATAGGAATTTTAAATTGATGCCGCGGAATTAAATCTTTTAAACGCGCACAAATTTGGCGACCACGTCGTTCAGCTTGCGACCTATGCACCAAAAAGGCTAGCGCATCCACCTGTTCTCCATGGACCAAGATATTCACCCGTACCAAATCAGATTCACGGTATTCATCCACTTCGTAATCAAAGCTGGCATAGCCACGAGAAATAGATTTGAGCCTATCATAAAAATCAAACACGATTTCATTGAGTGGCAAACGATATACTGCCATCGCGCGATTTCCGACATAAGTTAAATCCAACTGTTCACCTCGGCGTTCAGTGCATAGCTGTAAAATACTGCCTAAGTAATCATCTGGTGTTAAAATGGTGGCCTTAACCCACGGCTCTTCAATTTTGCGGATCGTCGTCACGTCTGGCATATCGGCAGGATTATGCATCACCAATTCTGTACCGTTCGTTTTATAAACCTTATAGGCAACGGATGGTGCTGTTGTAATTAAATCCAAGTTGAATTCTCGGTTGAGTCTTTCTTGGATAATTTCCATATGGAGTAGCCCTAAGAAACCACATCTAAAACCTTGCCCTAACGCCATCGATTTATCGGGTGTAAATTGAAAACTCGCGTCATTCAGTTGTAATTTTTCAATGGCTTCCTTCAGAGCTTCGTAATCGCTCATATCCACTGGGAACATAGAGCAAAATACTACACTTTGGCTGGGTTTAAAACCAGGTAAAGCCTCAGCACAAGGCGTTTTTTCATCTGTAATAGTATCACCAACCTTTGTTTCGCCGATGGTTTTAACCCCACAAATCACAAAGCCGAGTTCACCCGTTTGAATTTCATTGGTATCCTGCATTTTGGGTGTAAAATAACCTAAACGCTCCACTTTATAGGTTGCTCCTGTGGACATAAATTGAATCTGTTCGTTTTTCTTTAAAACGCCATCCACCACACGCACCAAAACCACAATGCCCAAATAGGCATCATACCAAGAATCCACCAACATAGCTTTAAGCGGTGCTTTGGGATCCCCTTGAGGTGCAGGCAAACGATTCACAATCACATCCAATACCTCATCTATACCGATGCCAGTTTTGGCGGAAATCAGTGGGCAGTTTTCACAATCCAACCCAATCACGTCCTCTATTTGATTTTTGACACGATCAGGATCCGCCGCAGGCAAATCAATCTTATTGATGACAGGCACAATTTCATGATTGGCATCCAACGCTTTATAGACATTGGCAAGTGTTTGGGCTTCCACACCTTGGGTCGCATCCACCACCAACAAAGATCCTTCACAGGCATGCAAAGAACGACTGACTTCATATCCAAAGTCCACGTGGCCTGGCGTATCAATTAAATTTAAAATGTAATCTTTGTATTTTAAACGCACTGTTTGGGCTTTAATCGTAATTCCACGTTCGCGTTCAATATCCATATTGTCCAAAATCTGGGCTTTCATTTCACGGTCAGACACCGCCCCACACTTTTGAATTAAGCGGTCGGCTAAAGTACTTTTTCCGTGATCAATATGTGCCACAATGGAAAAATTGCGAATATGCGATAACTCTGTCATATCAATATATTACAGGATTTTAATGCAGATGTCAATTAAATACGACTATTGCCAAACATCCGCATCAATGGTCAGTTCATCGATAGATACATATTTATCACTGCCTGATGAATGGTTTGAACTGGCATTTAATCGCCAATAGCGATGTGCTGTTGTGGCATTAACATAATAAGTTGTAGTAACCAAAACTCCTTTTGGATTGCTGCCTGAATAAACTGTATACCAGTTAGCATTATCATCCGAATATTGAATCGTAAAATCTTTTACAGTATAGTTGAAATTATTTGCAGGATCGGTAGAGGGTAGGTATCTGTTTGTTATTGTAATAGACTTAATTCTGATCGGATTTTTGGTATACCAACTGATCCAACGCGTGGCTGAATTACTACTGTGCCAATACGAATCAGTAGTATTATCAAACGCTCTGTAACAATAATGATTGCTATTTAAAATGTTGGATTGACTACAAGCAAAATCACTGCTGCCCATTGTGCCGTTAGATGTCAACTTTGGCTGGATCCATTTAACCCACCCAGATGTCATTGTATACGGTGAGGTATAAGGCGTAGAAAGATTATAGTTATAGCTGTTCGTATATGTCGGCTGTCTGGTCGTCGTGTAATTATCCCTGTAAGTATAGGTATAACCATTATTTCCAGGTGAATAAGGGCTATAAGAATAAGGCGTGGCTCCATTATAGTTATAACTGTTTGTATACGTCTGCTGTCTGGTCGTCGTATAGTTATCTTTGTAAGAATAGGTATAACCGTTATTTCCGGGTGAATAGGGGCTGTAAGAATAGCCATTATAGTTATAACTGTTCGTATACGTCTGCCGTCTGGTTGTTGTGTAATTGTTCCAGTAAGAATAACTATAACTGCTCCCAGGTGAATAAGGATTATTATAGCTATTGGTATATGTGGGACCTGTTTCTATGTGTGCGGTGGTCGCCGTACTGGTACTGGTTGCCATTGTTTGTGGTCCCGCAGCAGCTGGTACTCCCGTGTCATCCCCATACAAGAATTGACCGCTTCCCTTATTATAGTAAAGTTTCTTTTCCTTTTGATCGTACATGGCTGGCACACCCTTTGGATCTAGCACCGGCACAAAATCACGAACAAGTGCGTTACCATCGTATATTTTTGTATAATAGATTCTACCTTTTTCGCTGCTGGATGCCCACAAAGCAATAGAGTAACTTCTCTGACTAAACGACATTTTACTACCCGACGCCACCGTTGTTCCAGACGTCATGTCTTTGATGTAATGATTTCCAAATTCCGTTTCGTAGATTTTATCTTTGGAAACAATATAGCTAGAGGTGCTGATTCGTCCAATATATCCCGCTCCAGAACCATAATCCAAATAGGTATCATGAGTACCCGCATTAAAGAATCTGAATGAATTGCTTTCTGAAACGGTATTATATCTGCCAATGAAAGTAGCTCCATTCCAATTTTTATACATAAATCTGACTTGGACTTTTGTATTACTGGATGGCTTTACTCCTGTATCAATATATTGTGATCCCGTTCCTTCCAAATAACCTTTTTCTGTACAAGCAAATCGGCACATACCTTTTGTTTGGCCTTCTGGAATAACACAGGCAGAACATTCATCATCGGTCGAACATTCACTATCTTTACTGCATCCTTTGGAACATCCTTCATCTTCAGTCCAACCTTCATACCCTTCATCACATTGGCATCCATCCCATTTACGATGAGCGTGTGCACCACATTCCAAACCAATTAAATCACATCCTTCGTCTTTAACCCAATTTTCATAACCTTCATCACATACACAATCTTCACCTTCTTTGTGTGCATAGATGCCGCATTCAAACGTCGGTAAATCTGAAAACTTTTCAAGATCCGCCACTTTGGGGAAAATAAAATCAGCGTAGTCCTTGTCTTCTTGGCAAGCATCTTTGTTCCAAGGGCTAAAGCTAGCGCTCTTCATCAATCGTTCACACAAAGCAAATGTTAATGCGGAAACATCTGAATTCACACGCAATGTAAACGTGTGCTCCGTTTGATCAATGGCCTGAAGCAACATTCCTGACGCTTGTAATTTATGCACTGGACCTGGCGTTACAATTCCCTTTTTTGTTAAGGCTTGATGGCGCAATTGAACCAAACGTGTGGTAATTTCTTGTTCTAGGGTACGAGCATCCGCCTTCAAAACAACCAAACGAAAAGTCCCATAAACCGCTATCGCAACTATGGCCATTAAGGTCAAACTGACCATCATTTCCATCATTGTTCTGCCAAGTTGTTGCAACTTATTATTCATAAAGCCCCCATAAAAATTTTTCAGTATACTAGCACATCATTTTGCTGAGTGCAACAAAAAAATCTTGACTTTGAATTTATCTTAACGTATGTTGGTCCCATATAAGGAGGCAAAATGAAAAAATTACTTTTAACATGTGTGGCAGCTGGATTATTTGTTTCAGGCATTGCTACCGCAGAATATTACGCAGGTTTGGGATATGGGGCCAGTTGGAATGGTGGCCATGCTTGGACTAATGGAATTAAATCTGATTATGATACTTTTTCTGGTATGTGGTCTTTGTTTGCAGGAACCGTTCTACCAACAAATTGGGTTGATTTCCGCTTGGATGCTGAACTGTTGCGGTTGGATTTAGATCCGGATATTGGTAAAACACGTAAATTCCGCGCTATCATGGGAAATGTAACCGCTATCATTCCTGATACCGGATGGTGGGCAGAACCTTATATCGGTGGAGGTGTTGGTTATGCCAGATGGGATCATAACAATACAATCGCTACTCAAATCATCGGTGGTTTGGAAAAAACTTTTGAACTGCCAGATTGGGCTAATAATGCAGCTATGGCCGTGGACTTAGAATACCGTCATTTGTGGGTCAATGAAGATGGTGGTAAACGTCCCGATATTTCTAAAATGAATTCAGATACATTAATGTTAAAATTAAAATATCTGTTCTAATTTTTTGGACTTTAAAAATCACCCCGCCTTTTCAGACGGGGTATTTTTTATTTCATCATCAACTCTGTTAAACGTCTAGCAAAGTCAGCCGCATCAGGTAATGGTTCACCTTCAGAAACTAGCGTCTGGTCAAACAATAACTTAATGTAATCGTCTGGTTTTTCCATATCTGCTAACTTATGAATCAACGGATGACGTGGGTTGATCTGTAAAATGCGTGTGCTTTCAAAGGCCGTCTTCTGCCCATGCGCCCGCATCAATCTTTCCATATGCAAGCTCATTTGTCCCATACCAGTCGTCAGCGCCATCGGTGAAGACACTAACTGCTCACCTGATTCGACGGATTGCACTTGTTTATCTAAAACTTCTTTAACCTTTGTGATTAATTTATCCAATTTACCTTTTTCCAACATTTCACCTTGAGGTTTTTCTGGTTTGAGTTTATCCAATTCTGATCCTGCATGTTGGACGGCACAGAAACGTTTACCTGCATATTCGGGATAGGTATTCGTCCAGAACTCATCTATAGGATCTGTTAACAACAAAACCTCTACGCCACGCGCAGCAAAACTTTCCAGTTGTGGATGATGACGCAAAACAGATAGATCATTACCTGTGATAAAGTAAATTTTTTCTTGTTCTTTGGGCATGCGTTTAATGTAATCGTCCAAGGTCGTCAAGTTTTCATCATGCGTGGAATAAAAGCGACAAAGTTTCGCCACTTCATCACGATTTTCGCTGGGCTCATACAACCCTTCCTTTAGCACCATACCAAAACCTTTCCAAAATTTGGCATATTCTTCTGGTTTCTCGGCACGCTTAGCTAAAGCAGACAAAATCTTCTTCGTGAGTCCCTGCTTAATTTTTGTTAAAACAGGCGTTTGTTGTAACATTTCACGACTAACGTTCAACGGCAAATCTTTGGTATCAATAACCCCAGTCATAAAGCGCAACCAATAGGGCATAATGTCCGGTATATCATTGGAAATAAAAACCTGATTCACATACAAACTGACATTTGTAGGTTTATCGGGCTGGAACAATGTGTGTGGCGGTTCAGTTGGAATGAACATCAAGGCCGTATAATCAATTACACCCTCCACATGCAAGTGCAATGTCTCCCATGGTTCATCAAATGTCTTAGCGATAGATTGATAAAAATCCTTGTACTGCACTGGAGTAATATCACTTTTGGGACGCATCCAAAGAGCAGATCCCGCATTTACCTTTTCTTCTTTTTTGTCCTCTGTCAAATAAATCGGGAATGGTACAAAATCACTATATTGTTTAATTAAATGGCGTAAGCGGAAAGCATCCAAAAAGTCTTTTTCATCCTTTTTTAAATGTAAAATGACCGATGTGCCATTGGGGGCTTTATCATCAGATTCAATTGTATAAGAACCAGCCCCTTCACTTTCCCATAACCAACCTTTTTCATCACCAGCTTTACGGGTACGTACCTGAACTTTATCGGCCACCATGAAGCTAGCATAAAAACCAACACCAAACTGACCGATCAAAGCCATGTCTTTTTGTTTATCACCCGATAAGGATTTAAAAAATTCAGCAGAGCCTGAACGCGCAATGGTGCCCAAGTGATTGACTAAATCATCATGATTCATTCCGATGCCGTTATCTGTGATAGTTAAAGTACCCGCTTTTTTATCAGGCGTAATAGTCAAACGAAATTCCCCGTTTTTACCCACCAATTCGGGATGTGTCAAGCCCGCATAGCGCAGCTTTTCACACGCATCTGCACCATTGGAAATCAATTCTCGTAAAAAGATTTCTTTATCTGAATAAAGAGAGTGAATCACAATGTCTAATACTTTGGCGACTTCCGCCTGAAATTCAATTTTTTCTTGGGTCATAATTTATCCTTTCACATATTCATGTATTCCATATAGGATTTTTCTTCAAAAATGCAAGTCCTTTTCTATGAGTATTTTTGTCAATTTTTTCTTTACAAAATTAATTTCCTATGCTATAATAGAAAAATCACACTAACAAAAGGAATAAAATGAACACATCCTCTCAAGTACCAGCAGATTTGTACAACTCCTTAAAGGGTAGTCTTATCGCTGCAGAAGTATTGCATACATCATCCAAAATATCAGATGCAACTTTGTTACAAAATATTATTTATAAATTGCATACTAAACGCAAAAGATTTCCAAACTATGAAAGACTGATTTCAAAGGCTATTTTCAAAATTTATGATAGAGTCTTTTATGAATCATCTGATTTTATGCGTCAATCAGCACGTGTGGCAACATTTTGTGGTTTTACTCAAGCCCCAACACAAGATATGGCTGTCGCAAAAGAATTATTAAATCGCATTCCAATGGATCGTGATATAAAGGTTATGATTCCTTCTTTCCAAGCAATTATGGAAAACACTGTTAACTTATATACTAGCCAAAATTATCAAACCAAAGATCCTAATCGCACAGTAGCTTACCGTTTGAAAGCGTTAATTCAAATGCTAGCTCCTTATGCAAAAATTCAACCGGAAAAACAACAAATATATAATTGTGCTACCGCCTTAGAAAGTGCTCAGCCAATTTTTAAGGGATTTGCTCGGTCATATACACCTCCTACTCCAAGAAAAAAATGCTGTGTCATTTGTAAAGAACCCGTTGATGTCTATAGGCGTATCCCCTTCCAAAGTCGCGGAAATTCATCTCGTATAGACGATCGTAATTAAAAGGTCTTGACTTTTGAAAATAAATGATTAGAATACCTAACCATTGTTACTAAAAAAAGGATAGAAAATGACAGCTAAGATTATTGTATTTGCTAATGAAAAAGGCGGAACAGGAAAATCAACTTTGGCCATGCACACGATTGTGGCTTTGTTGCGTTCAGGAAAAAAGGTGGCCTCATTCGATTTAGACCCCGACCAACAAAGTTTAACCCGTTATGTGGAAAACCGCAAAACTTTTATGAAAGAAAAGGGAGCACAGTTGCCTTTACCCGTACATACTTGTTGGACCAAAGACGTTGCCAATATTTATACTTTACGTGGACAACTGGATAAAATCAAAGAAGAAGTGGATGCCATTGTTTTGGATACACCGGGATCACACACACCTTTGGGAATGGAAGCCATGACACTGGCCGATGTTTTGGTAACTCCTATGAACGATTCTTTGGTGGATTTGGATATTTTAGCCTTGGTGGATGGAGATACTTTGAAAATTCAAGGACCAAGTCATTTTGCTCAAACCGTTTGGTCCACTCGTCAACAACGCATGTTGGAACGCAAGCCTTCCATTAATTGGTTGGTAGTGCGTAACCGTATGTTGTTTAGCAAGTCCAAAAATTCACAAACCATGTCCATCTTATTAAACGCTTTGGCCCGCCGTATTCACTTTGAATTGGTGGGTGTTGTATCTGAACGCGTGGTTTTCCGTGAATTGTTCTTAAAAGGACTCACAATGTTGGATTTTAAAGAAAATGCCGTTAAACTACAAAACACGGTATCTTCTGGCAATGCACGTCAAGAATTGGGCGCTTTAGTTAACAAAATTTGGGGAGCGGACTTGAATTTAAATCCGGTTAGTGCTATACAAAAATAAACACCAACCCAAGGGGGATGAAGTGGATATTTTTGCCGTTAACACAAAACCGTATTTAGACCAATCGTTCGGAACATCTGGCCTAAGAAAAAAAAGCGATGTTTTTAATCAAGAAAATTATTTAGAAAACATCATTCAGTCTATTTTTGATACTTTGGAAGGCTTTGAAGGCCAAACACTTGTTATTGGTGGAGATGGACGCTATGGTAACAACAAAGCCATCCAAACCATTATTAAAATGGCCATTGCCAATCAATTTGGCCATATTATCGTTGGACAAAACGGGTTACTATCTACCCCTGCTACATCACACATTATTGCTTCAACAAAAGCTTTCGGGGGTATTTTGCTAACAGCCAGCCACAACCCAGCGGGCAAAAATGGAGATTTTGGTATCAAGTATAACATTGCTACAGGTGGGCCAGCTCCAGAATCTTTAACAAACCGCTTTGTTGAACGTATGCACACAATCGATCATTACTGGATGATCCATATGGATGATATTGATTTATCTCAGGTTGGGGAACAAAACATCGGTACAACACTGATCGAAGTTATTGATCCTGTGGAAGATTATACCCATTACATGGAAAAGATTTTTGATTTTGATGCTATCCGTGAATTGTTTAAATCTGGCTTTAAGATTACCTTCGATGCAATGAATGCCGTGACTGGCCCTTATGCAAAACATATTTTTGAAGATGTCTTAGGGGCCGAAAAAGGTTCTGTTATTCGCGGAACCCCTTTGGTTGATTTTGGTGGCATTCACCCCGAACCCAATCTCACTTACGCTAAAGAGTTGGTTGATTTAGCATACAGCGAAAATGCCCCCGATTTGTGCGCTGCATCTGATGGTGATGGAGATAGATATATGATTTTGGGCAAATCATTTTTCGTCAATCCTGCTGATAGTTTGGCTATCTTGGCTGAAAATATGGAAAAAATACCTTTTTACAAAGGTCGTTTTTACGGAGCTGCCCGTTCCATGCCTACAGGTGGTGCTGTTGATCTAGTCTGTCAAAAAATGAAAAAAGATTGCTATCAAACACCAACAGGATGGAAGTTTTTTGGATCCCTTCTGGAGAATAAAAAAATTAGTATTTGTGGTGAAGAAAGTTTTGGGGCAGGCTCTTTCCACGTGATGGAAAAAGATGGTTTGTGGGCCATTTTATGTTGGTTAAATATTTTAGCTGTTACAAAAAGAAAGCCAGAAGAATTGGTTCGAGATATGTGGGAGAACTATGGCCGTATTTACAATTTGACAGTCAATTATAATACTGATTCAGCCAAAAAAGCCAAACATTTGATGGATTCTTTGAGCGCTAAACTTATTTCTTTACCACACCAGGAAGTTAATTCTTTAACCATTTCTAACGCACAATTTTTTAATTACACAGATCCTACTAATCAAATAGTATCTACACATCAGGGAATTCTGCTTGATTTTGGACCAAACGATCAGGCTATGATTCGCCTGTCTGGAACAGTTAGTTCTGGAGCTACTGTTAAAGTCTACTTACATCATAAAGATCATAACTCTTCTTTATCATCAGAAGATGCTTTAACCCCTTTATTTGACGCTATTCAAAATATATTAAACATCAAAAAATATTTGGGTAAGAATGTCGAAATTGTTAAGACTTAACGCCTGAAAAAGAAATCAGGAATGCTTTCCTCTGAGCTATCGTTTGTTTCCTTTTTGGGAACCTCTTTTTGAGCTTCTCGCGCTACCTTTTTACCCGAAAAAAGCAAATCAATGATACTTGTGCTGCGTTTTACATTTCCAATTGTTTTGGCGTTTTTAACATCGATATTTGTCTTAATATCTGTTTTTTTATGAACGGAAGTAATTGGTGGAATAACAGGTGGCATATCATTAAACAAATTATTTTGTATTTTTACATCATCTGCTGATGCTTCTTGTTCCAGTTCTTTGGGATTTGGATGATAGGGCTGATCTACAACGGGAGCAAATTCTACATTTTCCTTTCCAATCAAATCCGGTTCTTCTTTTGCTTTAGCTGGTTCTTCAGATTCAGTTGTCGTCACTTGAATTGTCGTCGTTTCAAATGTTACAGCGGGCGGTTCTGGCAAAGGTGAAACAACCTGAGGTTTCTCTGTACGAAACTCTGCTTTGGGTTCTGCTTTTCCCAAACCTGTAGCCACAATGGATACTTGAATAGATCCTGCCAAACCTTCGTTAACAGAAGAGCCCATTTTTACCATCGCATTTTCATCGGCTTGACCAACAATTTTTTGCATGATGGAATCTACTTCATCCAATCCCACATCCAAACCACCTGTAATGTTTACCAAAACACTCTTGGCACCCTGGATGGAACAATCATCTAACAATGGATTACTGAGTGCTTGGTCTGCCGCTTTTTCAGCTCGTCCTTCACCCGAAGCAATACCAGTTCCCATCATCGCACGTCCCATTGTTGTCAATACCGTACGCACGTCGGCAAAATCCAGGTTAATCATCCCTGGATTCATCACTAAGTCTGTAATGCTACGCACACCTTGACACAACACATCATCGGACATTTTAAATGCATCTGCCAGTGAAGTATTCGGTTTTGCAATTCTAAACAAATTTTGATTAGGAACAATAATCATCGTATCAACATTTTTTTGAAGTTCTTCGATTCCTTTTTGAGCTACCTCCATACGACGTTTACCTTCAAAATTAAATGGTGTTGAAACAACTGCTACAGTCAAAATACCCATTTCTTTTGCATATTTTGCAATCACGGGGATAGCCCCTGTTCCTGTGCCACCTCCCATGCCTGCGGTCAAGAACAATAAGTGCAAATCTTTAATACTATCTTTAATTTTTTCGGCTGACTCTTCGGCTGATTGACGTCCAATGTCCGGATTTGAACCTGCACCTAAACCTTTAGTGATTTCTTCTCCCAACTGAATCTTGTCTGCAACCAAAGATTTTGCTAGCACCTGTGCATCCGTATTAGCCACAAAAAAGGCACATCCATTCACACCGCTCCTAACCATGTTATTGACAGCGTTGCCACCAGCACCACCCACACCAATAACCCCCAAATTGGGTGTTAAAAGTACCTTAGGAGGTGGTGTTGCCAATCCAATTGTCAATTCACTCTTTTGAATTACGATAGATTCTGTCTTATCCATTTTATAACCTTTCCTATTAAGCCTTTCCGTGTATCAGATGGCTGAAATTGTTCAAAAACCTTATCTTGTTTCTTTTTCAGCGCATACATCAACAAACCAATACATACATTAAATGTACACAAATCATATTCACTTGGCAAGTTTTTTATTTCTTTACTACGTCCCAAGCGCGGAATTCCACCCAAATATGCAGCTGTTTTCTCTTTTATTCCTGTTAAGCCTGCTCCTCCTCCGGTTAAAACAAAACGCTTGGCTACACTTGTAAAGGTGGTATCTTTATCCAATTCAGACTTCAGTTTTTCTAAAATATTTTCCAGTTGAGGAACAATAATACCGATTAAATCAGAGCGACGTACTCTGGTGTTATTGGCTGTTTCTTCTTCACCTAAAATAGGTACAATCAGTGGTTCCAATTCATCTCGTGGTGATAAATAAGCCGCTCCCTTTAAAATTTTTAATCTTTCAGCGTTGGCTATATTTGTATTAAGAGCCTGTGCAATATTACGTGTAATCTGTTGTCCCCCCATTTGAATCACACCCAGCTGCATCAAACACCCACCTACAAAAACAGAATAAGATGTGATTCCTGCTCCAAAATCTACAACTGTTGCTCCAACCTCTTTTTCGTCTTCCGTCAGAACGGCTAAGGCTGATGCATAAGGCGTTGCAACCTTCATTTGGACAGCCACATGACAACGATCTAAGACAGTTAATAAATTCATATTTTGTGTTTCGGGCATTGTTATCATATGAACATGAGCCCCTAAAGTTGTAGCAAATATTCCCCGGGGATCATTGTTGGCCTGATCCTTATCTACTACATATGCCAAAGGAAAAGCGTGTAAAACCTCTTCACCCACTGGTACATATTGTGCCACAATATTATCTACTAAATGCTGAACATCTTGAGCTGAAATAGGCTTTCCCGGAGCAATGGAAACTTCATGATAAACTTGAATAGAATGCATCTTTGTAGATGAAATATTAACAATTACAGATTCTATGGATTGTCCAGATTTAACTTCGGCTTGATGGATAGCCTCCCCAACACAAGTTGTTGCCTCCTCTAAATTCCAAATGGCTCCAGCTTGAATGCCACGACTTGGTACACAAGCAGCACCCACCACAACTGGAGATTGGTTGTCCGTCAAGCGCACTACCATACAGGCCACTTTCCCTGAACCAATATCCAACAAGTTTAAATACGTTTTTTTATGAAACCGTTTCTTCATTTTTTTGCCTTCTTACCACTAATCACCTTTTTGGGACGTACAACAATCCGATTGGAATAACGCATATCTATGTATTCAAGATCCTTTTTTAATAATTCTTTTTGTTTATTTAATCTTGCTATAGCTGCACTCACTCCAGTTTGAGGCAGCAAAATTTCAACTCCTTTTTCTGCATCCATCAGACGTAAATTCCACCTTCTATTTTCAATACGCTTGGCTGATCGTACGCGTTGACCAATATCTTGAAATTTATCCAATACAGATAACAACTCAACAGTATGTTCTGGCGCATCAGTGCCCACAACTAAAATTAAATCTTCAGATAAGTATTGCTTGTCTTGAATAGGAAGGCCTTCTTCATCTAGTAAGAAATATTCACCACGATTTTGCCAACGTGCGATCGGCGTTTTTTCAAAAATAGTAATTTTTAAACGATTAGGTAATTTACGTTCAACAATCGCTTTTCGTACCCATGGTAATGATTCCAAATTTTTCCTTTTTTCATTAAAATCAATGCTATTCATCGGTTGATGTGGAACTATTTTCAAGGCATCCAAAATTGCTTCGCGCGATGTTCTTTTATGACCAATAACCCAAACATCATCTGGAGAACCTAATCTCCATTCAGCTTTATCAATAATATACTCCCATCCACTTTTTCCCCATTGCAAAGTCTTCTGTCCCCAAGGTGAAATATAAAAACCAATGAATAATAAAAGCAAAACAACTATGATCAGAAGTTTCCATAAAAAACCAAAGTCTTTTTTCTCCCTTTTTAATCGCATTGGGCCCCCTGTATAAGATGTTCTACAAGATCTTCATAACTTAAATGCTGTAATTTGGCCATATCTGGTACTAATGAAGTAGGGGTCATGCCAGGATTGGTATTGATTTCTAAAAAATAAACTTGTCCAGATTTGGATAAACGAAAATCACTGCGCGTCACCCCTCGACACCCTAAAAGATTATGCATTTTTTCAGCATATTTACACAGTTTTTGCTTTTGTATTCGAGTCACAGGCGCTGGTATTAAATGATCTACAGCACCTGCAGCATATTTGTTTTTATAATCATACCATCCTTTTTTGACCTTCAACTCTAAACTTCCTAATGCCTTTCCATCCAAAACAGCCACAGATAACTCTCGACCAGCAATATATTTTTCCACCAATAATTTTTGATTTTTAGGCCATCCTAGTAAGGCTTTTTTTCTATCGTCTTCTGTTTGAATAATCTGCACACCACAAGAAGATCCCTCATTATTTGGTTTAACCACTAATGGCAACACCATCTTTGCAAATTCTTGAGATGTTTTCAATCCCCCTTTTGCCACTAAAATACCTGCTTGAGCAGCCAATTTCCGTGTCATTTCTTTATCCATTCCAATGGATGAAGCTTCCACACCTGAATGTGTATAAGGAATTTTCAAAGCGTTCAAAATACCCTGCACAGACCCATCTTCCCCAAATTTACCATGCAACGCATTAAATACAACATTCGGTCCAAAATCAGTCAATTTTTTAATCCATTGGGCTAAGTTGTCATTAACATCTATGGCTTTTGCTTGATAACCTAATTTTTGGACAGCCTCCATCACCCCATGACCAGAGGCTAAAGAAATTTCTCTTTCTGAAGAAATCCCTCCCATTAAAACAGCAACTTTTTTTATCGTCTGCCCAGACATTGAATCTCCATTTCTAGATGAACCCCCTGCTTTGCAAATACTTGTTGTTGTACCCACAAAACAAAATCCTCTAACTGATTGCCACTAGCTCCTCGATTAACTAAAAAATTCGCATGAACAGATGACATTTCAGCCCCATTTTCTTTATACCCTTTTAATCCACATTTTTCAAGTAAAAAACCTGCACTTTTTTCTGTCGGATTTTTAAATGTTGAGCCCGCCGTACGTACCCCTTGGGGTTGTGTTGCTTTACGTCGTGCATGATAATCATCCATAACCGATTGAATTTGTTCTTTTTTTTCTTTTTTTAATGCCTTTAAATTGGCACCTGTAAAAATCATATTTTGAATAGGATTGTATCGATACCCCCAATTTGAAAAATCTGTATAAACCTTTTCCATTCCATCAAAACTTAATGCGCTAACTTGAACTAAGCAGTCACTGAGTGCCCGTCCAAATGCTCCGGCATTTGAAAAGAGTCCACCCCCCAAGGTTCCTGGAATATCCGACATAAATTCAAAACCAGAAAGGTTATTTCTCAGAGCCACTTTTGAAATTTCAGATAGACGCGCCCCCGCCCCACAAACCAATATGTCATCTTTCACTTCAATTTTTTGAAAATCTTTACCCAATTTCAAAACAACTCCTTGAATACCGCCATCACGAATCAATACATTGCTTCCCGCCCCTAATAAAGTAATGGGATATTTATTTGTTTTTAAAAATTCTTTTAAATTATTTAACGTATCTGCTACCCCGAAAAAATCCGCATTGCCCCCCACACCTAACCAGGTATGTTTGGCAAGTGGATAATTCGGCGTCATCAGAATCATTTTTTAAGCGCCTCCACCAATTCTGGTATCTTACGAGATAGAGAGCCTGCATTCAAGCAAATAACCGTATCCCCGGATTGAACAAAATTGGATATGTCTTGGGCAAAAGTTTCCTCACTTGTTTTAAAAACATTAGGTTTTATTTTTTGCATCTGGGACACAAAATTTTCACTGGTTATACCTTCAATGGGACTGTCTCCTGCTGAATAGACATCGCTGACAAATAAAACATCCGCACCCTCAAAAGCATCCATAAATTCTGTCCATAAGTTTTGAAAGCGTGTATAGCGATGGGGCTGAAATACCGCTACTAAACGTCCTGATATGTGTTCTTTTAAAGCAGAAATAGAGGCTTTAATTTCGCTGGGATGATGCCCGTAGTCGTCATAAACACTTACCCCACGTTCTGTGCCACGTAAAGTCAAACGGCGTTCAATACCTTGAAATTCATCCAAAGCTTTTTGAACATCTGATTGCTTTACACCTACCACATATGTAGCCGCAATTGCAGCCAAAGTATTTAAAATATTGTGTCGCCCCATTAAAGAAAAAGAAATATCTTTGTAACTCAATATGTTATCACGATCACGAATCACAACATCAAACGTCGTTTTCATCCCTTCAACACGCACATTTTCAGCGCGAATTTCTGCGCTATTTGCAAAACCATAGGTTAATACTCGCCGTCCTTTAATTTCTGGCAAAATTTCCCGAATTACTGGGTCGTCGGCACACATTACACAGGCACCATAAAAAGCCGTTTGATTTAAGAAAGTTTGAAAGGCTACTTTTTCCCGATCAAACGTCTTGTAATAATCCAAATGTTCTGGCTCAATATTTGTCACTACAGAAATCGTCGTTGGCAACTTTAAAAAAGAACCGTCAGATTCATCAGCTTCTGCAACCAACCAAGATCCTTGCCCCGCAGCCGCGTTGGATTTTTGCTTAGCTAAAATACCACCAATAATATAACTAGGATCAATCCCTGCTGATAACAAAATTTGTGCAATCAAAGAAGATGTTGTCGTTTTACCATGTGATCCTGCCACACAAATGCTTTTTTTAAATCGTAACAACTCAGCTAACATCTCACTACGGTGTCCCATGGGAATGCCTCTTTCCTTTGCTGCTACTAATTCCACATTATCAGGATGAATCGCTGAAGAAATCACAACGCTGTCACATCCTTTTAAATTATCCGCTCTATGCCCAATAAAAACAGGAATGCCCATTTGTTGTAAGCGACGCGTATTTGCGTTTTCTTTATCGTTGGAACCTTGTACTTTCACCCCTAAAGAAGGTAGCATTTCAGCTATAGCACTCATTCCAATGCCGCCAATACCAATAAAATGGACACAATTTAAGGGGAAAAGTTTCATTTCTTATCCCCCTTCAAAATTGGATTAATTAATTCTACCATTTTTTCGGCAACGTCTGGATGCGCCAAAGCAGAACTTGCTGCTGCTGCTGTTTTTAGTTCCTCTTTATTTTCTATAAGTTCTTGTAATCGTTTAGCTAATACCTCTGGATCAAAATCTTTTTCCACAACTAACCAACCAGCTCCGCTTTCAGCAAACTGACGCGCATTTTCAAATTGGTGATTGTCTGCAGAACTAGGTAGTGGTACGTAGATACCCGGTCGTCCAACAATTGCTAATTCTGCCAAAGTAGAAGAACCCGCACGACCAATGACTAAATTAGACCATGTCAATAATTCAGGCATGTTGTCAAAAAAAGATTGAACAGTAGTGGCATAAAAGCCCGCATTTTGATAGAGCTTTTGCAAATCATCTACATCTTCAGGACGCGCTTGTTGTGTAATCGCCATTTGCGCACGAACTGAATCAGGTAGTTTTAATAAAGATTTCGGTAATTCTCGACTTAAAAAACGAGCTCCTTGCGATCCACCGGTAATCAATAAATGAAAAATTTCATCTTCGGGATAAGGTGCATTCATCTTTTGCAAAATTGCATCGCGTACAGGTTGTCCAACCAAATGCGTAGAAATTCCCGGCGGAACACGCTTGGTATCTGCAAAAGCTGTTGCAATTAATTTAACTCTTGGGGCAAGCATTCGGTTTGCTCTTCCCAACACAGCATTTTGTTCATGAACAACTGTTGGAATATGTAAAATTTGCGCCATTCGAACAGCAGGTAATGAAGCATATCCACCCACACCAATAACCATATCTGGTCTATTACGCAACATATACCAACAAGCCTGCACAGCTCCAAATCCTAAAGTTGCCGCAGCCATCACTTTTCCTAAAAAAGAACGTCCCGTTACAGATGTGGCCGCAATAACTTTCGTGGGAATTTCAGTCAATTTTCTAAAAGTTGCGCCTCGTTTATCTGTCATAAACGTAACTTCGTAGCCTGCCTGTAATAAACCTTTTGCTATCGCTTCGGCCGGAAAAATATGGCCACCAGTACCGCCTGTTGTAATAATAATTTTTGTCATTCAAGCCCCCTTGAAAAAGTATGCCCGTGTGTGAGCGCCAAAATAAAACCAAAAGCAATCGCCACAGATACCAATGACGATCCACCATACGAAATAAACGGCAAAGTCATTCCCTTTGTCGGAATTAAATTCAATGTAGAAAGAATATTCACCAATGATTGGACTGTGATTTGCGTCATCAATCCCCCCACTGCTACCTGAACAAAAAAGTTGTTTTCCCGCCGTATGAGCCAACAAGAACGCAACATAATAAAAGCAAAAGTCAAAATAATCATTGCGGTAATGATAAAGCCAAATTCTTCAGCGGAAACAGCCATAATAAAATCAGTATGCGCATCGGGAAGTTCATATTTCACCATTCCTTCTCCGGGCCCTTTTCCAAACCAACCTGCATTTTTTAGAGTTTCCATAGATTTTTCTACTTGATACGATGTACCATCTTCAGGGTTTAAAAACTTTAAAACTCGATTGCGCACATGTTCAAAACTCAAAAAAGCCATAACCGCAAATCCTATCCCACCCAGCATTAAAAAACCAACCAACCAAATAGATATCCCTGATAAAAATAACTCTACCGCAAAAATAGATAAAATAGTCAATGTCATCCCAACATCTGGTTGTGCCAATAACAACAAAACAACAATTCCACAAATTCCCCAGGCAATCCATCCATCCCAACAATGCTTAATTAAACGTCCGCGCGCCAATAACCACCCACAAACTACCGCAAAAACAGGTTTGGCAAACTCCGAAGGCTGAATTCCTATTCCCAAAATTCGAATCCACCGCCGTGCTCCCTTAACCTCTGGTCCTAACAAAACAAGTATCATCCCAATAATGGCACCAATTAAAATAACAAAAGCCACCCGTCTTACCCATTTAAGCGGCAACAATGCAACCCCCATTAAAACACCGCAAGCAATAGGCACAAAAATCATATGTTTAACAATAAAGTGCATCCAATTCATATGGTTACGCGCCGCCACCGCAGGGCTGGCTGCCAAAGTCAAAAAGACACCACAGAAAAGTAATATAAACGCAGCATACATGATACCTTTATCCAAGCTTCGCGCTTGTTCCACAACTTTCTTTTTGATGTCAGAAAATCGGATCATTTTACCTCAACTTCAACGTAGACAAAGCTAACAGGGCTAGCAAAATAGAAACAATCCAAAAACGAACAACAACAGTTGTTTCACTCCAACCTAATTTTTCGAAATGGTGATGAATGGGCGCCATTAAAAACACACGTTTATGACGTAATTTATAGGAACCCACCTGAATAATGTCAGACAAGGCTTCTACTACAAAAATACCTCCTGCTACAGCCAAAATCAATTCATGTTTTGTGGCTACTGCAATTGCGCCTAAAAATCCTCCTAGCGCCAAAGAGCCTGTATCTCCCATAAAAACTTTTGCAGGATGGGCATTGAACCATAAAAACCCAAGGGTTGCCCCTATCAAAGCGCCACACATAATCGCCATTTCACCAGCTCCTGCAATATAATGAATTTGTAGATAACTGGTATAATCTGTACGTCCTGTTAAATAAGCAATCACCATAAACACCAATGTACACATAATAACAGGTAAACTTACCAATCCATCTAAGCCATCTGTTAAATTAACTGAATTAGATGCACCTACAATCACAACCATTGCAAAGATAATATAGAACATTCCTAAATCAATAAATAAATTTTTGAAAAAAGGAATTGCTACAGAAGTACTCATTTGTCCCTCAGATAGATACATTAAAGATCCGCATGTTAAAAAAGCTATAACAAATTGCAAAGCTAGTTTTGTTTTACCTGCGATACCATCACTAGAATGGCGCGTGAGTTTGGTATAATCATCCCAATAACCTGTCAAACCCGTTCCTAAAAAGGCAAACAACAAAACCCAAATATAGGGGCTTGCCACATTTGCCCACAAAAGTGTGGAAATTGTACCTGTTGCTAAAATCATTAATCCGCCCATTGTGGGTGTTCCAGCTTTTGACAGATGAGTTTCGGGTCCACATTTACGAATGGGCTGTTCTGCTTGTTTGCTTTTCAACCATTTTATCAATTTGGGCATCAAAAGAAGGGTTAGAATAAAAGAAGTAAAAAGTGCTCCTCCCGTCCGAAAAGACTGATACTTAAACAGATTAAAAAGCGAAAGATCTTCCTTAAAAAAAGACAACCAATAAAACATTATTTTCCTTTCAATTGGTTCACCAATTTATATAATCCCGTTCCATGGGATGATTTGATATAAAGTACATCGTCCGTCAATAAATGAGGCTTTAAGACGGACAACATTTCATCACTTGTTTGCACCCATGTACCTTTTTGTTCATCAGGCAATAAGTCAAACAACGCTTTCATCAAAGTTCCCACAGCGAAAACTTTATCCACATTGTGCGCCAAAATATCCAATAAGTCAAGATGTCTTTTGGCCGCTTCATCACCCAATTCCAACATATCTCCCAAAACTACAACCTTTCGTCCTTGATAAAAGGACAAAGCTTCTAATCCGGCTTGCATACTAGCTGGATTGGCATTATAAGCATCATCAATCAAAGTTATTTTTTTGCCATCCACTTCAATTTGTTGAACTTGGCCGCGCCCCGAGGTTGGTTTTAAATTTTTCAACGTTTGAATCGCCTGAACCGTGCTAGCCCCTAGCGCATCTACCGCACCTAAAACCGCCAATGCATCCAGCGCGTAGTGTGTACCTAAAAAGTTTAAATCTGTATTAAGATTTTCTCCATGAAACTGAGCTTTCAGGTGCATTTTATCACCTGACATAAAAGTATCTATCAAATGTAAGTCTGCCCCTTCTTTTTGTCCAAAAGTCAAAATATGTTTAATACCTGATTGATGAGCAAATTGTTTTAATAAATCTGCACAGTTCGTATCCGCATTTAAAATAATTGTGCCATTTTTGTCTTGAAAATCCAAAATATGTGCTTTTTCGGTTGCGGTTGTTTGTAAGGTTTTAAAAAATTCTGTATGAGCCGAATGAATGCTCGTAATAATACTAACATTTGGACGCACCAAATCAGATAATTCAGTCATTTCACCCACATGGCTAATCCCCATTTCTATTACGGCATATTGGCTATCTGATGGTAAATTTGCCAACATTAAGGCCACACCTAAATCATTATTCAGGTTTGCTTCTGTCATGAAAGTTTTACCCTGTGCGCTTAAGCAAGCTCCTAACATTTCTTTGGTGGTTGTTTTACCAGAACTACCCGTAATACCTACAACCAAAGCTTCTGTGCGCATACGAGCATAACGCGCTAAAGATTCTAAAGCCTTTTTTGTATCTGTCACAACAATTTGTTTCTCTTTGGGAACATCTGGTAATTCTCGACTGACTAAGCAAAGCGCTGCTCCTTTTTCTAGGGCGTCTTTCACAAATTCATGCCCATCCCGTGCACCACCGGTCAAAGCAACAAATAAATCTCCCAATTGAACATCTTTAGAATTAAATAACACTCGCCATATTTTTGCATTTTTATTCACAGGAACCGTTAAAGCCTGTTGTAACTCTATCCCCGTCCATAAGGGTTTTTCATGATCTGCTTTTATGTAAAGTGCTGACTCAATACGATCTGAAAAAGGATACATCACTCCCTGAATTTCCTGCCCACTTTCATGACCTTTTCCCGCCAACACAAGGACATCTCCTGTTTGCAAGATGTTAATAGCGTGCGCAATAGCTTTATAACGTGTAAGTTCCTCATGTCCTTTTGTGGGACATCCCACCAAAATTTCCTTTCGAATAGTGCTTGGTTCTTCTGTGCGTGGGTTATCATCCGTTACAAAAACTTGATCCGCCAACCTTTCAGCAATTTCACCCATTTGGGGACGTTTTCCTTTATCACGATCTCCACCACAACCAAACAAACAAATAAGCTTGTTTTTTGTATGTGGGCGCAAAGATTTTAAAACCTGCTCCAAACCATCTGGTGTGTGTGCATAATCTACAAACACCCCCGCTCCATTTTTGAGCGCTCCCATATATTCCAATCGTCCTGGGGGCGCTTTGATTTGAGAAATGACTGAATAAAGTTCTGCCCAAGATTTGCCCATACTCATACACAAACCAATGGCAGCCATCAAATTCATGGCTTGAAAATCACCGAAAATCCCTATATCTAGCGGATAATTTTGACCTTCAAATTGGATTACCAAGTGTTGTCCTGTGGCAGTCGGCACCTGTTGCATCAAACACAGATTTTCCCCGTTTGTTCCATAGGAAATCACATGCTGTCCCTGTGCTTCACATAAAGATTTTAATTCATTAAATTCAGCAACATCCGCATTTAAAACAGCTACACCATCAGCGGATAAAATTTCAGTGAAAAGCTTCTTTTTGGCATCAAAATAATTTTCCACCGTTTTATGGTAATCTAAGTGATCGCGCGTCAAGTTCGTAAAGGCTGCACCACAAAGTTCATGCCCAACCAAACGTCCTTGGTCTAATCCATGACTGGATGCTTCCATTGCCACGGCTTGAATCCCTTGATTTTGTAGTTCATTCAACTTTTGAGCTAAAGGTTTTGGTGGTAAGGTTGTCATATGACCATCAATATGTCCACCAAATCCATCTTGACCAATCGTCCCTAAACTAACCGTTTTTGTCCCCAACAAATTCATGAGCTGTTGTACAAAGTAAACAGTGGATGTTTTCCCGTTTGTACCGGTTACTGCAACTTTTTTGATTTTTTCAGAAGGCCAATTTTGGGCACACGCTTTAGCAAAATGACGCCGCACATCTGATACCACCTCCACGGGAACAGAACAATCTATTTCGTGATCCGCCACAATTTTGGTAACCCCCTTTTGAATGGCCTCTTTTACAAAATCAGCACCATCCACATGCACGCCTTTAATAGCATAGAAGATATCTCCTGATTGAACTTCTTTTACGTTGTCTGTAATCATTTTAATGTCCTTTCTTTGCTGCACGTGAACGTTCAAAAGCCCGTGTAATATATCCTGGTTGTTCCCAACTTTCAACAGGCTTTACCCCTAAATAAGGGGCAATATCTCCAATTATTTGTAATCCTGTTGCTTTTGCATTCCACCCAGCAGCGTTAAACATAAAAGTTTCTTTAACTTTTTTGGGATCTGTATAAGATACAAGTACGATATATTGGGGATCTGTCATTGGGAAAGCCCCAACGAAAGTTGTCCGAAGTTTTCCTTCAATATATTTTCCACGCTCATCCAATAAGTTAGCAGAACCTGTCTTTCCACCCACGGCATACAAAGCCACTGGACTTTTACTAGGTAATTCATAATTCACCACACCCCACATCAAATGACGCATTATCTTAGAAACTTTTTCATCAACAACTCTCGTTTCTATCTGATTTTTATTACCATCTTTTATGAAAGTCGGAACTCTATAAATTCCACCATTTACAAGAGATGCTACAGCTGCAATCAAATGAAGTGGCGTTACGGAAATCCCATAGCCATATGAAATTGTAGCTGATTCCATATCTGCCCACTTGGCTTTTTTGTTATATTGTGTTGTGCCTCTTTCTGGTAAAGGAATTGGCAGTTTGTCATAAAACCCAAAACGCCCCAAAAATTCTTTTTGTCTTTCTTGACCAATTTTTAATCCAATTTGTGCCGATCCAATATTAGATGAATGAATTAAAATTTCAGGCACTGTTAAAGGGCGTGCTTGTCCACGATAGTCAGTAATTTGCTTACGTCCTATTTTTAATGGTTTTGATGTGTCAAAAATGCTATCTACCGTAATTGTTTTGCTTTCCAATCCCAGGGCTGTATTGAACAATTTAAAAATGGATCCAAATTCATAAGTGCCTAGAGTCGTTTGATTAAAACGTTCCTTTCCTATCCCTTTTGCCGGCAAATTGGGATTATAATCCGGCAACGAAACAGAGGCTAAAATTTCCCCATTATTAATATCCATAACTAAGGCTAACGCAGCCGTCGCTTTAAATTTTTCAATTCCCTTTGTTAAGGCATTGTGCACCATTTCCTGAACAGAAACATCTATACTCAAATTAACATTTTGCTCCATCAACTGTTTATCATAGGCTTTTTCTATACCGGAAATCCCCATATTATCAATATCAACTCCCCCTAAAATATGGGATACAAGATTACGATGTGGATAAGTACGATATTCCCCTGGAAATTCCGATAAAAATGGATAACCTAACCAGTTGATATTGCTGCGCTCAGTAGGACTAAGTTTACGTTTAATATATTTAAATCCCGCCGAACTAGTAATCGCCGAATAAACATCCCGTTCATCTACATTATTCAGCGCCTGCGCAATATTATGCGCAACCTCTTTTGGATCTCCTTTCACAAGAGCTGGATTTATAGATAAATCTGTTGTTGGAACACTACTTGCTAACAAAATACCCTTTCTATCCAATATGTTATAACGTGCTAAAGCATAGTTTTCTGACAATACCTTTGTGTAATTTCGCCCGTGATAATCCATAATCGTTAACTGAAATAATCGAGCTAAAATAATACAATATAAAGTTCCAAAAATTATACCAACAACCAAAATACGCCAGGAAGCTGATTTTAACCTCACACGAGTTGTCATATCAAGATAACGCCATTTGTCTGTTTTTCTAAGAGGAATTTCTTGGCATGGTTCATAGAAGGGAATATTCTTTTTTTTAAAAAGCATCTGATCCCCCCTCAAACTTGGGTTTTTTTACAGGTAAAGGCATGGGGCGTTCATGTAATTGATCACTTTGAATAATCTGTTTAGCACGGATAGGTTGGACTGAAGTTTGCCCGGCTTGTAATCTTAAATTTTCAGGATTAGTCAGTGCTGCCCAATCTGTTTGAAGTCCATGCATTTCTCGCTTATTACGTTTAGTATCAATATAAATTTGTTTTAAAATTTTTTCTTTCTCCAACACGTGGTATTTTAATACAAATGTTAAAATTCCGGAAAGCAAAGCTATCATAATACAAATTAAATTAAAATATTTTTGTTTCATGATACCTCCGTCCGAATAGCCCACCGTAGTTTAGCTGAATGAGCACGCGGATTATTTTTTAACTCGTTTTCATCAGCCATCACAATTTCTTTTTCGGTGACAATAAAGGATTTGTCAATTATCATTTTTTCAACTGCATATTTATTTTTATGTTGTCGCGGTGCAGCGTTTTCTTTTAAAAATTCTTTCACAATGCGGTCTTCTAAAGAATGAAACGATACCACCAATAACCGCCCCTGCGGTTTTAAAATTTTCAAACTGGCATTTAACGCCCGCTTTAATTCCCCCAATTCATCATTTACATAAATCCGTAATGCTTGAAAAGAACGCATTGCACTATCTGATCCATCTTTAGGTCGAGGCATCACCGAATGGATAACCTCGGCTAATTTTTGTGTGGTCATAATGGGTCTATTGGCTATAAGCGCTCTTGCAATTTTCCGGCTTTGTTTTTCTTCACCGTAAGTATAAAGAATGTCTGCTAGTTCTTTTTCGCTCATGGTATTAACAACATTTTCGGCACTTTGTCCCTCTCCACTCATGCGCATATCCAAAGGACCATCTAAACGAAAAGAAAATCCCCTCTCTGGACCATCAATTTGCATAGAAGAAACGCCTATATCCAAAACAAAACCATCCACCGGCGTTTTGATATATTCAGCTACACGTGAAAAACGATCGGGAATAAAGGTAAATCTATCTTTAAATTCAGCTTTCACTTCGTCAGCAATAGGCTTTACTGTTGGATCACGATCAAAGGCAATAACTTGATTTTTAGGATGTGATTTTAAAATAGCTCGTGTATATCCCCCCGCACCAAAGGTACCATCCACAAAAACACCGCCCTGACAATCTAACCTTGTCAGGACTGCATTTAACAAAACCGGAATATGCAATGGCATCATCCAAAAATCCTTTGTTAAAAGCACCCTAGCACACTTTTACATAAAAATCAATGTTAATAACAAAAAAATCCCCCTTGTTTCCAAGAGGGATTTTTATTTTCTTCAATATTAAAATTTATATTGAATTTGAACACCCAAAATGTTGGATTGTGTATTCTTATATTTGGCATGCACTGCATCTGGATCGCTCGTTTCATAAGCTTTACTCGTTCTTGCAATCAAGTGCGCATAACCCACATCCAACTGCCAATTATTTTTCATATAACTGGCACCAATACTTCCCCACCAACGATCACTGTCTGGAATACGAACTGTACGACGTTCTGGCTTTTTGGTCGGACTTTCATCCCAACCGGCACCAAAGCGGAAAGTCAAGTTCTTACAATAATAATAATCAACACCGCCTGACAATGTCCAAGAATTTTGGTAACGGTAGTTAGAAACTTTTATCCCATATGGAGGATACTTTGGAAAACTTGCTGCTCTAAACAGTGGTGCGTCCGTGTATATTGAAAAATCAGGGAACGAAGAAGACCAATGTGTCCAACGAGCTGTTCCCGAAAAACCAACATTCTTATAACGATGGTATCCAGATAACGTAAACGTTTCTGGTAAATCTGGATTAGCCCAAATATGGCTGGTACCGTTAAAATAAATGTGCGCTGCAGCAAGTTGCTCAGAATTACCTCTGACCCTGAAATCACCCTTAGCTCGTTGTGCGGAACGCAAACGCCAGGATAAACCAAAGCGGGTATTTTCGTCTTGTTCATACATAACACCTAATGTACCTGTCTGGCTCCAAGCATGAACATCAAATTTGTCATAACCACCGCCATGATTTCCCAAACCATTGGTCATTTTACCATAGATGTAACGTGCTATGGCACTAGCACCAATGGACCAATGATTTGTCAATTTGTAAGCAGCTGAAAAGTTAAAATCTACAATCTCCAATTTGGATAAAATAGCTGTATCCGAACCAAACCATCCCGACTTATATTTTGTTTTTAAACCAAATGGTGCATAAATACCCAATCCCAAGGACAATTTGTCGTTCACATTATATTGTGCAAAACCAGCTGGTACGGGTTGCCAAAAATTCATTTTACTATGTTCATTGGCATAACGACCATCCAACCCATGAACATCGGACTTCAAATTTACAAATGTAAAAGCTTGTTGCAAACCTGATTGTTTCATCAAGGTCATACCGGCAGGGTTAAAAGCAATTGCAGAATAATCATCTCCCATAATTCCTTGACCAGCATAAGAACGCCCCAATCCAGTTACGGAATAATCATTTAATTGATATCCACCAGCATTCGCTGGGATAATATGCATAGCCACTGCAGCGGCCAATGCCATCTTAACTAATTTATCTGTTTTCATCTTTTATTTTTCCTTTTGTTAAAGTTGGAAAACAAGGGCATTATAGCATTTTGTCATAAAAATGCAACACTTTTGTCATAAAAATGTCATATTTTAATTATTTTTCAATTTCTTCGTATTCCACATCAATCACTTGATGGGCTCGAATGGGGTGTGAACTGGCGTGTGGTACTCGCCCATTTTCCCAACGTTTTCTCATCCAATTAATTCCCCATACACTCAAAAAAGTAATCATTAAAGGAACGGCCAAAATCCACATTAATTTGAAAAAGAAAATCAAAATAGCCAATGAAATAAATAGAGAAATGAATTGATAAAGAAATTGTCTCATTTTAAATCCTTTTTCATTTGATATAATACATCCAATGCCTCGCGCGGAGATAAATTGTCCACATCTAGCGTACGTAATTTCTTTTCTACTTCACTTTCTTTTGGCACCAGTTTTTCAGCATTGGCAAAAAGTGGCAAATCATCAAACAAAGGCTTTTGTGCTGCTTTTTTTTCCTCCAACTGCGTTAGTACCTGTTCAGCCCGTGTTAAAACACTATCTGGTAAGCCTGCTAAACGCGCCACATGAATCCCATAGGAACGATCCACGGCCCCTGTGCCTACCTCATGTAAAAAAACAATTTCCCCTTGCCATTCTTTAACCCGCATCGTATGTAGAGAGACATGATTTAACCGTTTATCCAAAGCTGTCAATTCATGATAATGTGTGGCAAATAAAGCTCTTGATTGATTGTGATTGTGTAAATATTCCACTGTTGCCCAAGCAATCGAAAGCCCATCAAAAGTTGCTGTACCACGCCCCACTTCATCCAAAATTACCAAAGATTTGTTTGTGGCATTATTTAAAATAGCAGCCACCTCCACCATTTCCACCATGAAAGTGGAACGTCCACGTGCTAAATCATCGCTAGCTCCAACACGAGAAAACAGTTTATCCACTAAACCAATTGTGGCCTTTTCAGCCGGCACAAAAGATCCCATCTGCGCCAACACCACCATCAAAGCATTTTGACGTAAAAAAGTACTTTTACCCGCCATATTGGGGCCCGTCAGTATCCATAAATTGTTGTTATCATTTAAATTGCAATCATTGGGAATAAAGGCTGTATGCTCTTTAGATAAGGCATATTCTACTACTGGATGGCGTCCACCTTTAATTTCAAATTCTGTACCATTGGTCAATATTGGGCGTGTCCAATTTTGTTCAAGTGCTAAATCTGCTAAAGCCACACATACATCTACCGTTGCTAAAGCATGACTAGCCGACAAAATAGTTGGACTTAGCGCTAAAATACGCTCACGCAATTGTTCAAAAATTTCCAATTCTAATGAAAGCGCCTTTTCATCTGCGTGCAAAATCTTGGTTTCCAATTCACCTAGAGCTACCGTTGTAAAACGCACACAGTTCACCATTGTTTGGCGATGAATAAACCCCATTTCTTTATTATTAAGTAATGGTTCAGCCAAACGTGCGGGTACTTCCACAAAATACCCTAGTAAATTATTAAATGTAACTTTCAGATTTTGAATACCTGTTTGTTGAATATATTGTGCCTGCAAATCTGCCAATAATTTTTTGGCATTTTTTTTAATATTCGTCAGTTCATTCAAATCCGCATGATATTCTGGACGCACAAAACCACCATCTCGTGCCAAAAGAGGTACTTCATCTAACAAAGCTCTTCCGATTTCATCAACCAACGCACTATGCTCACCCATTTGATTTTTCTGATAAGTTAAGCTATCGGGTACAAATTCAGCATTCAATTCCGAACGTAAGGTTGGAATCAATTTTAATCCCGCCATAATGGCTTTTAAATCCCTGGGGCCACCACGAGCTACCGATAAACGAGCTAACGCCCGTTCAATATCTGGCATTTCTTTCAGAATATTTTTGGCTTGTGTTAAAACCAAAGGATTATCTTTAAAAAATCCGACCATATCTAACCGACAATTGATTTGATTGAGATCCATTAGTGGTGAAGCGAGCCATGAACTAAGCAATCGTGCCCCTGCTCCAGTGCTTGTACGATCTAAAACGGATAACAAACTTTTGGCACCCTTTTCATCCGATAAAGTGGATGTCAATTCCAGTGAACGACGTGTTGCTCTGTCGATTTGCATTAACTGCACATCTTGAATTTCTTGAGGTTCATTCAAAAGCGGCATTTTGCCTTTTTGGGTTTCTTGAATATATTTCATCAAAACACCAATGGCTAATTGCTCTCCTTTATCATAGTGAGGATATTTTTGAACTGTATCTACGTGCAATGTGATATTAAAGTCACTGGGCGGTAAAGATGTTAGCTGCCCATAGCCACTATCCCAAGGGAAGTGTTTTTTTTCACAAAAATCTTCCACTAAAATCACTTCACCAGCTTCTAATCTAGCTAAAACAGCACCCAAACCTTCTAAGTTGGTTTTTTGAACAAAAAAATCACCTGTGGACATATCCACCCAAGCAATCCCTAAATTTAATCCACCATCAGCAACAGTTACTAAATAATTATGTCGACGTGCATTTAAAAGAGCATCATCTGTCAATGTTCCTGCTGTCACAATCCGAATCACATCACGACGAACAACAGCTTTATAACCGCGCTTTTTAGCTTCAGCAGGATCTTCCATTTGTTCGCAGATAGCAACTTTATAACCGGCTTTCACCAACCTTACTAAATAATTTTCATAAGCATGGAAAGGCACACCACACATCGGCACCTTTTGTCCCATATAAGTTCCCCGATAGGTCAGAACTATATCCAAAGCAGCTGAAGCTTTATGAGCATCTGCAAAAAATAATTCATAAAAATCGCCCATCCGATAAAACAACAAACAATCGGGATACTGTTCCTTTGTTTTTAAATACTGCTCCATCATTGGCGTTGCTTTGTCTGATGACATTTTTTCTTTCCTTTTTTTTGAAAATGTATTATACTGAAATTATGAAAAAAAAGAAAGTAAAAAATGATTTTTTAAAACTGATTGAACGGATTTTTCTTGTTAATATTCCGGCTGTTTTTATTTTATTGTTTTTGGTTTTTTTGGAAAAAATCTCATGGCTTTCTGCACTAATTTCCTTGTTGTGTTTTTGGGTTATTAGTGCGATTATCGTTATTTTAATTTTTAAAGATTTGGATAAATTTATCAACTACTTAAACCAAATTACAACGAATTTCAGCAAGGAACAACCTATCTTTCATAAAGGGCTTTTTTCATCTTCCCGATTGATGAATGCTTTTCAATCTGTCAGCCGTATTTGGCAGCAACAGGCTCTTTCTGATGCTCATATTTTAACAAATCTACCTGATCCATTGATTCTCCTGAATGATAAAAATCAAGCTGTTTTTATCAATAAAGCTGCGCAAAATTTGTTTCAGGGAGTTTCTTTAGACTCTTTGATCCAAACAGACACTTTTCAACAAATTTTTCCTAAAATCAAAGAAAAACCTCAAATTTTTGAATGGCAAACACAAAATCGTTATTTTCAGGTGCGCTTAGATCAATTACCTGCTCCCACTCAAAAAGGTGGTGTTGTAGAAGTTTTATTACACGAAATTACTGATTTTAAAATCTTTTATCAAAGACAAAATGATTTTTTTACTAATGCTAGTCATGAATTGAAAACACCTCTAGCTGTGATTTCGGGTGCGGTAGAAACTTTGCAAGGCCCCGCTCAAAACGATCATAAAGCCCAAAAAGAATTTTTGTCCTTAATTGCCACACAAACACACCATATGACAGATTTGGTGAAAAGTTTGTTGGATTTAGTACGCCAAAAAACACTTCCATCACAGCCTTCTCAGGTTATTTTATCCGATTTGTTAAATCAGTTGATTAGGGATTTAGCGCCGCGTGCTTTGAAAAAAAATCAAACTTTCGTTTTAAAAGCCGGAATATCCCCCATCCTACAAGCCGACAAAAAAGAGCTTTATCATTTATTTCAAAATTTATTGGATAATGCTATTAAATATGGCCAAGAAGGCTCTAAAATTCATGTAGCACTCTACTCAAAAAATAAAAATATCTGTGTTGATGTTCAAAATCAAGGCCCAATTATTTCAAAAGAAGATTTATCACGACTTTTTGAAAGATTTTTCAGATCTAAACACGCCCAAAACAATTCCGTTGAAGGCAGCGGTTTAGGGCTTAGTATTGCTCAAACACTGGCACAAAGATACAGGGGTGATATTTTGGTTCAAAGCACCCCAAAAAAAGGAACCATCTTCACAGTTCAATTTCCTATTTAACCAGGAATTCTTTCAAAAGTTCCTGCATTTCTTTTTTCAAATTATCCGGTAACGATCCCGCTTTGCGTACCATTTTTTCTTGGGCAATTGTGCGCATTAAATCCAAAGCAATTTGTGCCTTTTCGCCTTTTAGTTTAACCCCCATACGTGATGGAAAATTGCGCTGACTTTTTGTAATGGGTGCCACTAAGGCATAAGGCAAAACGCAGTTCATTTCGTCTGGAGAAACTACTACACAAGGCTTTTCTTGCCCCCTGATATCACAAAAATAAACTTCATATTTTTTTACCATTCCCATTCTCCTTCTGGTTTTACTGGATGGTGTAGCAATTCATCTTGAACTAATTCTTTCCATCCCTGACGGCGTTTCATAATCGGCATTAAAAACACTCCACCTTGGCGTACAACAAGTTCTAATTCGTTTTCAAAATGACATTCTTTTATAACCGGCTGAGGCAAACGAATCCCCATAGAATTACCAATTTTAATAAGCTTAACTCTCATGAGATTCTCCTTTCAAAACATCTGCTAGCACCATATACAAACGTCCAACTTCTGATCCAATTAAAACAGCCAATAACGGACTATCTGCCGCTTCTTCTGTGGCTTGATGAGTCATTTGTTCAAATGTACGCATATAATTATTTATATTAGATTGAAATAAAGCATCTGTTTGATAAAGCTGACGAATTTTTTCAGCTTTTCCTTTTTTAATACTTTGAGCTAAATGCCGCATAAAAACCGCTCTATCTCCCGCGTAATAGCGCGTCCAAAGATCTTCTTCGTTCTTGGGTGAAAACAAGTGAGCCAATGATACAGAATATTGTTGCAATCTCTTAGTAATTTCACTAGCTTCCCGCAAAAAATCTTGTTTTTCTTGAACCTTTAAATTCAGATGCTTTTCCAAAGTTTGGGTGTGTTGTTGAAGCCCCTTAGCCACCACTGTCACATCCCCATGAATATTCGACAAGATATTTTTTAAATTTTGTGCCTTTTGATTCAAATTATTTTCACTGATTTGCATTTGTTCACGAAAATCAACTAACTGGTTTATTACTTCTTTTGTGGAACCAAAATGGGATACCGCTTGATTTACTTGAGCAGAAGCATCTGTTAGAACTTTAGCTATTTTACCAGATGAAGCCGTTGTTTGACCGATTTGGTTACGTGCTGTTTCAAAAGCATGCAGGATATCCTGAATTTCATGAATTTCCTGATTTAACTCTTTGGTAAAGCCAGAAACAACTTTCTGTGTTTTATCACTAACTGTTTGTAATGTATCCGCTTGTTGTGACAAGAGCGACATTGTTTCTTGAGATTGACGATTGCTTTGGTGTGTTATTTCAGCTAATTTTTGAACATGTTCAGCTAATTTTTGAACAATACCAACTGTCTGTGTATCAACCGTTTTCACAAGCTTATGTAACCCCTCTATCCAACGTTGTAGATTATCACGTACATCATCTGTATGTTGATTAACACCTTTAAAAACTGATTTAAATTCAATTACTTGTTCTCGTAGTGCTTTGGTTAATTCCTTAGTATAGATTTCCCCTTCTTCTGTTGGATAAACCAATTCTTCTAAATACCCTCTCAAATTTTTTCCTTGATTCTCCAAGTATTCATTACGATCAAAATAGGCCGAAATCAAAAATAAAATAACCACAGGCAAAAATAATCCACTCAGTCCTCCTACCAACTCCATCGGTGATAACTCACCCCGATGAGTCCACCAGCCTGATAAAGATAGATAATTAAAAACAAAAAAACACCAAATAAGTGTCAGAATAATAAAGATAATTTGCGCTTTATTAATAATCTTTTTTCTGTGCTTCATAAAAACCTCCTGTGCACTTTTTATAAACAATATATAACAATGTAATTTCATTGTCAATAAATAATTACTGATGTAATTACTTTTGTTTTTAGTAATTTTACATTTTTTAGAATTAATCTTACTTTTATTTTTTTAACTTATTGAAATAAAACAATTTTTAAAAGTAATTACAAAATAATTATATTTTTTCATCAGGAACTATTTGGTGACGAAACCATGTCATCTGACGTTTGGCATAATGCCGTGTAGCTAATAAAATTTGATTTTGTACTTCTTCCAATGAACACTCGTTTTTCAAATATTGGGTTATTTCTTTCACACCTATAGCCTTCATAACGCCGCCATTCGCTTTCTTTTTTAATAAGTTATCTACTTCTTTTATAGCATCATCTTTTATCATTTGGTCCAGTCGTTTTTCAATATTTTTATAAACAATTTCTCGATTAGGTTGTACCAAAATAATATTAAAATCTGCATCTATCATTTTATTCAGCGGTTGATTTTGAAAATAAGCAATTGTTTTTCCCGTTGTTAAAAAAACCTCTAGAGCACGTCTTTGACGTTGTGGATCTGAAAAAATTTCTTGTCCTATTAACAAAGAACGAACTTCATTTATAGACATTTGACGCACTTTTTGACGAATCTCGTCTGGAATATCTGGCATTTTATTAATACCATTAATCAATGCATTTATATACATTCCCGTTCCACCCACTACAATTGGATGTGATAAAGTTGGTAATATTTGAACAATTTTTTTTAACCAGGATTGAACATTTTCTTGCGTCTGACAGTCAGCATAACCATAAAGATAATGCGGAACAATTTTTTCATCTTCTATACTTGGACGTGCTGTTAAAACACGTAAATCTTGATACACCTGAAAAGCATCTGCATTGACAATTTGTCCATCTTTTTTTTGGGCATATTCCAACGCAACTTTCGACTTGCCACTTGCTGTTGGCCCCACAATAATATTTATTTTCTGCTTTATCATATACTTATTATACTAGAAAAAAAATTCTTTGAAAAGCCTTTTTTATTGTCTTTTTTGACTTTTTTTGTTATAGTAGTTAAAAAGGAGTTTTTATGAAGAAACTTTTATTTTCTTTTTTGTTACTAACTAGTTGTGGATGGACTCCACTTTATAGTGAAAAAAGTAATCCGAGTTTGCAAAATGCTCAAATTTTTGTTGAAGAAATTCCTGGCTTGTATGGTGCAAAAATGAGACGTATACTGCAAAATAATTTTCCCGTTCTCAATAACAACTCACTTAGTCAGTATCGTCTATTTGTTTTTACTCCTTCCTTTTCAGGTGGAGACAAAACAATTACAAATGATGAGTTTGCAAGTATGATGCAGGTGACAGCAAAAACATCTTATCATTTAAAAGATGTTAAAACAAATAAGGTTATTTCGACAGGTAATGTAATTGCAGTTAGTTCTTATGCTGTTGTTAGAAATCCTTACGCAACAACTGTTGCAAAAAATCATATTCAAGAAGAGCTTTCAGAACAATTAGCACATCAAGTTTCTCTTGATGTTTTGGAAAAATTCTCTGAGGATACAAAGTGAAAGCAAAGCCGTTTCAATTAGAAGCTCTTTCTAAACAAATCAAAACACAATATGCTGGTGCTTTGGTTTTTGGAACAGATGTTGCGCGTATCCAAGAAATATCTAACAAAATAAAGTTATACATTCTTGAAAAAGTAGATGATTTTTCTTTAGTAAATTTATCTTCTTCTCAAATTAAACAAACACCTTTTATTGCAACGGATGAGGCTAATACACCTAACTTAATGGGAGATCGAAGACTTATTTGTATTAAGGATGTAACTAATTTATCTGATGAATTAATCCGGCATTTTTGTGATCATCGTAAAACAAATGCTTTTTTGTTAATTGTTTGTGAAAATTTACCTAAAAACAATGCCTTACGTGTTGAAGCCGAAAGCAATCCTCAGATTATTACTTTTGCTTGTTATCCACCAGAAGAAAATGAACTTACTTTTTTTGTAAAAGATTTTATACAGCAGGCAGGTTTCCAACTATCTACAGATGCTATAGCGTATCTTATTCAAAATACTTCTAATAATTTATCCATTTTAAAATCAGAATTAGAAAAAATTACACTATATAATAAAGAAAAAAAGAACCTTGATTTATCTATTATTCAAACACTTACTACCGGTGGTATTGTTCAAATTGACA
>Ga0310690_10001842_pt1 | contig 36498 bp, 28 predicted proteins | sample AusTroGonzalo_MG_2_FD_207661 | JGI IMG/M metagenome (GOLD analysis project Ga0310690, IMG submission 207661) | Bovine rumen microbial communities from tropical cattle in Woodstock, Queensland, Australia - Gonzalo_04 (v2) (version 2) | ecosystem: Host-associated > Mammals > Digestive system >...
GCCGAGGAACCCGTGTTTCCCACCTGCCCGATAACATCGCCCTGCTGCACAGGGAATTCCTCCGGGCCAAAAGTCAGGTTCACGCTGAAACTTTCCTGCGCGTACTGGGCGGCTTCCACGCGACGGGCTACCGGTTCACAGAAGCGGAGCATGTGGCCGTACACGGACGTGGTTCCGTCCGGGTGCGTCACATACATGCCGTTACCGTAGCCCCAGGGCGATACGCTCACCCGCGAGATATACCCGCTTTTTATAACATGGATGCTGTCGCCCACCTGTCCGCCCACGCGCCAGTCCAGGCCGCCGTGAAAATGGTCGTGCCGCAGCTCGCCATAGGTGCCGGCAAACGACATGGGCACATTGAGCGGCCGGATGGCCTGCTCCTGTGCCCATGCGCTCAGGCTGAATGCCAGTGCGAAGATCAGTGCGGAAACGCGCCTCATGACTTCGGCGTAAAGGACGATGAGGTCCGCAGGCTCTCCATGATTTCCTTCTCCTTGCGGTCCAGCTTTTTCGGTACATAAACCTGCACCTGGACAAGGTAGTCGCCGCAGCCATAGCCGTTTACCTCAGGAATGCCTTTGCCGCGTACTTTCAGGATCTTGCCGGGCTGCGTGCCGGGATCCACCTTGATCTTGAGTTTGCTGTCGATGTAAGGGATCTCCACGTTGCAACCCAGGATCGCGTCGGGAATCGACAGGTTCAACGTGTATATGAGGTCGTTGCCATCACGCTGCAAGCCGTCTGCCTTGGGGGCTTCCTCCTCAATGACCACCAGCAGGTTGCCGGGGACACCGCCGTTGCGGGCCGCGTTGCCCTTGCCCTGGATGGTGAGCTGCATGCCCTCCTGCACGCCGGCGGGGATCTTGAAGGTAATCTCTTCGGCGCTCTTTACCAGGCCGGTACCGCTGCACTTGCGGCAGGGATTCGTGATCTTCTTGCCTTCGCCGCCGCAATACGGGCACGGCGAACTGGTCTGCATCTGGCCAAGGATGGTGTTGGCGATCTTGGTCACCACGCCGGTGCCGTGGCAGTGGTCGCAGGTCTTGATGTCGGCCTCGCTCATAGCGCCCTTGCCCTTGCAGTCGGGGCAGGTTACCATCTTGTTGATCTTAACGGTCTTTTCGACGCCTTTCACGACGTCGGCCAGGCTCAGTTTCACCTTGATACGGATGTCGCTGCCGCGGGCCACACGCCGGCCGCTGCTGCGCGAACCGCCGAAAGCGCTTCCGAACGCACTGCCGAAACCGCCGCCGAAGGCTCCTCCGAAGATGTCGCCGAACTGCGAGAAGATGTCCTCCATCGAGAAGCCGCCGCTGCTAAAGCCGCCCTGTCCGCTCATGCCGGCATGGCCGAACTGGTCGTAGCGGGCACGCTTCTGCGGGTCGCTCAACACATCGTACGCTTCGGCCGCCTCCTTGAACTTCTCTTCGGCTTCCTTGTCACCGGGGTTCTTGTCGGGGTGATATTGGATGGCCTTCTTCCGATAGGCCTTCTTGATATCCTCTGCGCTGGCGCTCTTGTCAACGCCGAGGACTTCGTAGTAATCTCTCTTTTCCGCCATTGCGATTTCTCCTTATTAAATGCCGACCACCACCTTGGCGAAGCGGATCACGTTACCGTTGAGCGTATAGCCCTCCTGCGTCACGTCGATTACGGTGTTCTTCTTCTCGGGGTCGTCCACGGGGAACTGGGCCACCGCTTCGTGGTAGTCGGTGTCAAAAGCCGCGCCGCGGGCCGGAATCGGCTCCACGCCGCGCGACTTGAGGTAGTTCATCAATTTGTTGTAGATCAGTTCCGTGCCTTCGATGGCAGCCGGATCCGCACCGGATTCGCGCAGGACCTGCAGCGCCCGCTGGCAGTCATCCACGACAGGCAGGAAACCCACCAGAATGTCCTTCCCGGCGTTGTCAATCAGTTCCAGCCGCTCCCGCGCACTGCGCCGCCGGTAGTTGTCCCACTCGGCCTGCAGCCGCAAATGCTGGTCCTTGATATCGGCCGTCTCCTCGTTCGCTTTCTCGATCTCCTCCTTCGCATTCTCCAGTTTCTCAGTCAGTTCCTTTATCTTGGCCGCCTGTTCGGCAAGTTTGTTTTTCTTTTTATCTTTTTCTTCCTTTTCCATGACTTATATTGGCTTTTATTCCGGTCACAAAGATAATCAAAATACCTGCCATCGAGAAATACAGGACAAAATGGCAGGCAACGAGAAAAATTTTGCAATTCCAAAATGTTTGTATACATTTGCAGTCCCAAACCCAATGGCGCTATCGAATAAGGGTTTAGTTCGCGGCCCTCTCAAGGCTGAAATCCGGGTTCGAATCCCGGTAGCGCTACCAGAAAAGGCTCAACTGCTTGCAGTTGAGCCTTTTTCGTTAGCTTCTTTCGTAGCAGGGAGATCGAGGGCGTCGGCAAGGAGGGAGATGGGATGGGCGACTTCGAAGCCGGTGGACATTTCGATCTGCCATTTGCAGGTTTCGCAGTCGGTGGCGACGATGTCGGGCTTGGCTTCGCGGATGGACTTGAAGAGTTTCTCCCCCACTTCCTGCGCGTAATGATAATATTCCTTCTTGAAGCCAAACGTGCCAGCCATGCCGCAGCAGGCCGAGTCCAGCATCACGAAATCGACACCCGGAATCATCTTCAGCAACTCCGTTGAATAGAGCGTCCAGCCCAGCTTTTCCAGATGACAGGGCGCATGATAGGCAATCCGGCGGGCAAAGTCCGGCCGGAAGACCAGCTTGATGCGACCCGCATCCACCGCCTCGTAGAGCCAGCGCGTGGCCAGCGTAATCCCCTCTTTCACATCGCTGTTGTCGACCCCCAGCACGTTCGGGTACTCATCACGAAGGGTCAGCGTGCAAGTGGAGCCCGTCAACAAAACGGGACGATCCTCCGCCAGCGAGGCACGGATCGACTTGAGATTGGCGGAAGCATGCCGCAATGCACTCTTTTTCATGCCGTTGGCCAACAACGCCACCCCACAGCAACGCTCCCGCTCAAGCAAGCGCACCCCCACCCCGACCGCATTCAGCACCCGCACCAGGTCGCGCCCCAGTTCCGGGAAGTTGTAGTTCACGTAGCACCCGTGGAAATAGCTCACCTGCTGCGGATAGGATTTCTGCCGGTCCGCCGCCTCCTTCTTGTACCAGCGCACGAAAGTCTGCTCCGCATAGTCCGGGAAGGTGCGGTGCGCATCAACGCCCAGACTGTGGTCGAGCGCGTCCTGCACAAACTCCGATTTCAGCGCCCCGTTGGCCAGCGGCGCGAACGTGGTGGCCAAGCGTCCCACGAGATCGGTGCTCCCCAGCATCGCGTTGCGCAGGCTCGGATAGGTCGGCGCCTTTTCCAGACGAGCCAGTTGCACCAGGTCCGCGATGTGAACCCCGGACGGGCATGCCAGCTCACAGCGCTTGCAGTTCAGACAGTATTTCAGGTTGTTGTCGAAAAAGCGGCCATCCTTCAGGCGGTAACGCTCCCCGTCCGGACCGGCGCTCTTGGGGCCGGGAAACAGCGGATTGACCGCCAGCATCGGACAGTAGTCGTTGCAGATGGTGCACTTCATGCACCGTTCGAAAGTCTGGTCGCCGCGCGGGTTCATGGCAGTATCAAAGCCGGCTCACCACCGAACCGATGGCATACAGATTCTCAATGGGCTGCCCGTTCAGGAACGGATGACCCGCTTCGTCCACTCGCACGCCAAAGCGCATGAACGGCTGGTCGGCATAAAAATCGGGCGAAACCCAGTCGGCATGGCCACCTACGTAGTCGACGTCCAGCCCGAACACCGGTTCCAGAATGGCATCGTGGGTAGCCACCAGGCCACCGCTGAAGAAGCTGCCTGTAGCCAGATAGAAGAGCGGCGCCTCGAAACGCGTCCGGCCATGGTTGGCAGTCTGGACAGCCATCAGGCGATGATCCGTGAAAAGTCCGCGGACGACGCTGTCGCCCATCAGGAACGTACCCCCCAACGCTTCGAAAGCGCGACGGGCTTCCTTCTGGGACCACACGGGCTCGACGAAACGGCGCGGGCTTTCTCCAGCACAGACCACGAGGCAACGGCGGCCGCTCCGCTGGAGTTCCGTGGCACGGGGCAGGCCACTGTGCCCGCCTCCTATGATGATGGCGTCGAATTTCATGGCTCCTGCAGGTATTGAGGGTTCTTATAGATCCATTGCGCGAGCTGGGCCTCCCGCATCGCCTCGCCCCAGGCCACGGGATAAACGCCCTTCCAGCGCTCGTTGACGAAGCCGCGCAAATCAGGGTCGGGCAGCATCTTGGCCGCCCGCAGAGCACAGAGCTGTCCCTGGCAGGTGCCCATGCCCACGCGCGTGCGACGGCGCAGGTCCACGAGGTTGCGGGCACCCAGGTTGTCGATAGCGTAGCGGATTTCCTCTTCCGTCACGTTCTCGCATTCACACACGAGTTTGCCGCCGAAGCGGTCGTTGCGCACGATGGCTTCGGGCAGCGGCGTCTCGGCCGTGGTACAAGGCACATCCCAGTGCAACTTACGGCACACCAGGTCGGTGGTCATCTCGGCCATGAGGCGGTAAGTCATCATCTTACCGCCCGCAATGGTCACCAGCCCGGGGATGCCGTCGCGCTCCTCGTGGTCGAAGAGCACGATGCCGCGGCTGATGCTGCGGCCGTCCGAACCGTCGGTGGCCACCAGGGGCCTTACGCCGCAATAGGCGCGCAGGATCCGGGTCTGCATGAGCTGCGGGGCCAGTTTGGCGCCCTCGCTCAGCAGCAGGTCCACTTCTTCGGGAGTCGGCCGGGCGCCGGCAATTTCGGAGGGTTCAAGCCGCTGCGAGGTGGTGCCCAGAATCGTCACGGACTCGCCGGGCACGAGGATGTCGGCGTCTGACGAGGGCCGGCAGCGGTTCAGGGCCATCTGGTTGACGCGGTGGCCGAACACGAGCAGGGTGCCTTTATCGGGGTACATCGTGATATGGGCGCCGGCCTTGGCGGCAACTTGACCGCTCCAGGTGCCGGCGGCGTTCACGATGATCGGGGCTTCGAGGTGTTTTTCCTGGCGGCCGCGGATGTCATAGAGGTCGACGCCAACGACGCGGCGACCGTCCATTCTCAGGCCGCGGACTTCATGGTAGCTGAGGATATCTGCGCCATGTTTCTGGGCGTCGAGGGCGTTGGCGAACACGAGCCGGAAAGGGTCGACGCTGCCGTCGGGCACGCGGACGGCGCCGATCAGCTTGGGGTTGACGGCGGGTTCGAGGGCGATGGCCTCTTTGGGGTCGAGGGCTTCGGCGTGAATGCCGGCCTTGCGGCAAGCCTTCAGGAATTGTTTCTGGTAGTCGAGGCTGTCTTCGGGCAAGGTAATGAACAATCCGTCGCAAGGATCGACGCAGTGCGGAGCTATCTTCTTGAGGATCAGGTTCTCCTTAATGCATTCTTTGGCAGATTCGGCGTCGTTCACGGCATAGCGGGCGCCGCTGTGGAGCAGGCCGTGGTTGCGGCCGCTGGCGCCGTTTGTCAGGTCGTCGCGCTCGACGAGGGCGACTTTCAGGCCGCGGAGGCTGCAGTCACGGGCCACGCCCACGCCGGTGATGCCGCCGCCGATGACAATGACGTCGTAGACAGATGGTCTGGCCGGGGCATCGGGCCTGCCCGAAGCCATTTTTTCTCGTATTTGGGTGGAAGAAATATCGTACAAAGTTGCTTCAGTAAATAATTTGACGCCTTTGGTGGCGCGTCGGGCGTTCAGGCGGTCGACGATGGGTTGGGCATCGGTGCCGGGACGGGGATAAACCCAGATTTCGAAATCGCGGAGGATTTCGTCGGCTTTGTGCCAACGTTCGAGGCTGGCGATGTTGTCGCCTCCCATCACGAGGACAAAGTCCTTGTCGGGCTCGGTTTGCCGGAGATGGTGGAGGGTGTTAATGGTGTAGCGGGGCTCGGGAAGGGCGAACTCCACGTCGGTCACTTCCACGGGGAGCTTTTCGCGGGCGATGGCTTCGCGAGCGGCTTCCAGGCGGTCGCGGGCATTGTCGAGGAGGCCCTGGCCTTGCTTGAAGGGGCTCTGCGGCGACACAACCAGGCGTACCTGGGCGGCGTCGGTATGCTCGCACAGGTAGCGCAGGATGGCCAGGTGTCCTTCGTGGATCGGATTGAACGAGCCGAACAGCAGGGCGACCTTGGGCTTGTCGCGGTGGATAACAGAGCGCATGCTATTTCTTCAGGAAATCGGCCACCACGCGATCGGCTTCGGCCAGGCAGGCAGGCAGGTCGTCGTTGACCAGGATGTAGTCGAAACGGGGCTGGTACAGCATCTCGATGCGGGCCTTCCGGACGCGTTCCTCGATGAATGCGGGAGAATCGGTGCCGCGGGTGACGAGGCGGCGGCGCAATTCCTTGATAGATGGAGCCTTGACGAATACCGAGAGGGCGTCGTCGCCGAAATATTTCTTGAGGCTCACGCCGCCTTTCACGTCGACGTCGAAGAGAATGACCTTCCCCTCTCTCCAGATGCGTTCCACCTCCGACTTCAGCGTACCATAATAGACGCCCTGGTACACTTGTTCGTATTCCACGAATTCATCGGCCGCGACGCGACGGAGGAATTCATCGACCGAAATGAAATAATACGCTTCCCCATCCTTCTCCAGTCCCCGCGGGGCCCGCGAGGTGGCGGACACCGAAAAGGCGAAACAGTCGAAGGTTTCCAGCAGGTGGTTCACCACCGTGGTCTTGCCGGAACCGGACGGCGCGGAAAAGATCACTACTTTACCCATTTATGATGATTTTCGTTTCTCAACGCGCAAAAATAGTCAATTCTTGCTGAATTTCCACTATATTTGTGACCTGGAAAATTCTTAATAATCTTATAATATGGTTTCTTACAAAGAATTGGGCCTTGTCAACACCCGCGCGATGTTTGCCAAGGCAGTCAAGGGCGGCTATGCCATCCCCGCATTCAACTTCAACAACATGGAGCAGCTGCAGGCCATCATCCAGGCTTGCGCCGAGACCAAATCGCCCGTCATCCTGCAGGTTTCCAAGGGTGCCCGCAACTATGCCAACCAGACCCTCCTCCGCTATATGGCGCAGGGTGCCGTCGAGTATGCCAAGGAACTGGGCTGGAAACGTCCCCAGATTGTCCTCCACCTCGACCACGGTGACAGCTACGAGCTCTGCAAGAGCTGCATCCAGACCGGTTTCTCTTCCGTGATGATCGACGGCAGCGCCCTGCCGTACGACGAGAACGTGGCCCTGACCAAGAAGGTCGTGCGCTACGCCCACCGCTTCGGCGTGACTGTCGAGGCTGAGCTCGGCGTCCTCGCCGGCGTGGAAGATGAAGTTGCCGCCGAAGAAAGCCACTATACCAAGCCGGAGGAAGTCGTCGACTTCGTCACCAAGACGGGCTGCGATTCCCTCGCCATCTCGATCGGTACCTCGCACGGTGCCTACAAGTTCAAACCGGAGCAGTGCACCCGCGATCCCAAGACGGGCAAGCTCGTTCCGCCGCCGTTGGCCTTCGACGTGCTGAAGCAGATTGAGAAGAAGCTTCCGGGCTTCCCCATCGTGCTCCACGGCTCCTCCAGCGTTCCGCAGGAATATGTCGACATCATCAACACGCACGGTGGCAAGCTTCCCGATGCAGTGGGCATTCCGGAGGAGCAGCTCCGCAAGGCCGCCAAGAGCGCTGTCTGCAAGATCAACATCGACAGCGACTCGCGTCTGGCCATGACGGCTGCCGTCCGTCTGGTGTTCGCCAACAAGCCGGGCGAGTTCGACCCGCGCAAATACCTGGGTCCGGCCCGCGACGAGATGCTCAAGCTCTACAAGCACAAGATCATCAACGTGCTGGGTTCCGACGGCAAGGCGAAATAAACTAAATCTTGAGTTTCAGGTGGATCCTGGTGAAGAGCCAGGTGAAACCGATCATCAGAAAGGCGAATCCCAGGGCTTTCAGGAGTCCTGGGATTCCGTATGTAAGGACGGAAGGCCAGTGAAAGCCAGCCAGTTGCTGGATAGCGTACCAGATGGAGGGCATCATGTAGCAGGTCAGCGTGGCAGTACCTGCGGGTGAGATGGGACGGGCCCAGCGGGTATGGCCCTTGACGTCCGCGATCCAGTGCAGGAGGCCGAACAGGGCGATGAAGATGGCCAGGCAGAAGAAGGCCCACGTAGGCGTGGCCAGGTTCTTCGAGATGATCCACACCCGATGGCACACCAGGCCGAGTACCAGCATCGACCCGGCCAATGCCAGGCAGGATTTCATCCATTTCCGGGTCTGACCTTCGCACTGAATCAGATGCATCGTCGTCATCATTCCCGTGGCACAGATCAGCGGATGCGTCCAGCCGCCAGGCCAGAAGCCCAGGATCACGGCGCGGCTCGACCAGTCTTTCGGAATGGCCGGTACGGCGTTCAGCACGCAGAGCAACTCGATCAGCAGCCAGCATACCCATAGCTTCCGGAAATCACCCCGCAACACGACATAGGCCAGTGCACAGGGCAGATAGGCCCAGCCAATCAAGCCCAGGATCCCCCACCAGCCGTGCCGGAAGGGCATTCCGTGTACATCCTTGTACACCACCAAGGCGATGAGCAGCGCCACACCCAGCCCTTGCAGGACGCGGACCCACACCGGGTAGCGGCCGTCACGCCCGCGGGGATACACATTCCATATCAGGAAATAGCCGCAGATGGCCAGGAGGGTGAAGACGGGGCGCGACAGGCCGCCTTCCACGCCGCCCATGTTCATCGAGAAGAGGCCCATCACGACGAGGGCCAGCGTGCGGAGACACACATGCCCCAGCACCTGCAAGGCATTGTCACCCTTCTGGTAGCGGGCGCCGACAGCGAAAGGGATCGACAGTCCGACGCAGAACAGGAAGGCCGGGAAGACCAGGTCGGAGAAGCCCAGCATGTCCTCCTCCGTCGCGGCATGGTGCAGCCAGTGCGGCAGCCCGCCCATGCCCGCGAAGTCGTTGACGAAGATCATCATGAGCATCGTCAACGCCCGCATGATGTCGATGGAGGCGATGCGTTTCATCCCGGTTCCGAATAGTCGCTACAGGGAGATCGACGACAGGAAATTGATGCAGTGCAGCGGATAGTTGAGTCCGGGCTGCTGCTGACAGGTGTAGTTGAGCTGGAGGCGCAACCACTTGAAGGGACTCCAGTTCACGGCACCCGAATAGTACAGCTGCGCGTACCCTTTTTCACGGGAGTTGGTGGTAAAATAGTCGACACGCGCACCTACGCCCAGATTGGGCAGGATCTTGTATCCGGCCGTCACATACGCGCCCTCGTTTCGCCAGCCAAATGTGTGTCCCGCCATGTATTCGGCCCTGGCCCAAGCATGTTTGCCATTATAAGAGACACCTCCGCCATAGCGGTCATAGATGAAATAGTCGTAATCGTTGTATTCGGGCGCGATCTCGCTGTGCGGGCCGAGGCTGCGCATGTAGTAGCCCGATACGTACAGGTCCTTGAAGGGATAGACCATCAGGCGGGCCATGAAGTCCTTGCGGTGGTCGTCGTCCATCTTGTTGATACCGTTGCCGTTGAAGACGGCCACATTGTAACGCACCACGTGGTGGCCGTCGGCCATCTTGCCAATCTTGCCATAGAGTTGAAGTCCCAGCTCGCGGCCCGTGGCGCTGATACCCGATACGTCTGACGTGCTCATGCGCACCATCCGCTGCACGAGCAGGGAGTATTCAATCATTTCAAGCTTAAGCGGCACAACTTCAGAGTTCTCGATGGAAAGCGGCGTCTTGAACTGTCCGAACTGGATACCGATTTCATCCCGTATGGTATATTTCAACCAGTAGTCGACCAGTTTCGGCGAATTGGCCAAGTCAGCCTGCACCTTGTATTCGAGCCGGCCGAACTTGTCGCTCTGCAACAGGTCGCCGGAGATGGACAGACGGGCGCGCTTGATGTAGAAACTGCCGTTGTCGATATTGTTGTGGTCGGTAAAACTGTTGGTCACGGTATAACCGGCCTGGAAATAGCCCGAGGGTTTGATGTATTTCATCCAGGCATGCTCCTGCGCCTGGGCCGTACGGACAAACGGGGTCGCTGCCAAGAGCAGTAGGAGAATAGTCGTAAGTTTTTTCATAAGAGTATTTTGCATGATTTATCTACATTTTTTCTTGAGCCACTTCGCCACTTCGGGCGCGAGGCGCGGTTTGAGGATGTGGTACACGATGCGGTTATAGGCTTGCAGCCAGTTCCGCTCGCTCTCGGTCAGCAGTTTCTTACGGATGATCGAGGTGTCGATATGGCAGCAGGTCAGCGTCTCGAAGCTGAGGAAGCGGCCGAATTCGCTCTTCTCGTGTTCGCGGCAGAGCACCACGTTCTCGTGCCGGATGCCATGCTTGCCTTCGCGGTAGAGGCCGGGTTCATTGGAGGTCACCATGCCGGGCAGCAGCGGCTGCGGGTTGAAGTTCTGGCGGATGCTCTGCGGGCCTTCGTGCACGCCCAGGTAGAATCCGATGCCGTGGCCGGTACCATGGCCGAAGTTGCGCAAGGTGGCCCAGAGCGGGCGGCGGGCGATGGCGTCGATCTGGCAGCCGGCGGTCCCTTCAGGGAACACGGCCTGCGTAAGGGCGATCATACCCTTGAGGACCAGCGTGTAATCTTCTTTTTCCTGCCGGCTGCAGCGGCCCATGGGGATGGTGCGGGTGGTGTCGGTGGTGCCGTAGAGGAACTGGGCGCCGGCATCCACGAGATACAGGCCTCGGGGCTTGATCTCGGCGGAGCCTACGCGCGGCGTGCTGTAGTGGGGCAATGCAGCGTTCGGGCCGTAAGCGGAGATAGTCGCGAAGCTTTCGCCCCGGAAGCCTTCTATTTGTTCGCGCAGGGAACGTAGTTTCTCGGCAGCTTCCCATTCCGTGACGCGGGCACCGCCTTTCACGGAGGTTTCGAGCCAGTACAGGAAGGTTTCCATAGCTACACCATCGTCGATGAAGGCGCGGCGGAAGCCTTCCAGTTCCTTCTTGTTCTTGATGGCCTTGCGTAGGATCACGGGCGAGGTACCCATGCAAATCTCGCTCTCGGAAAAGAACTTGCTGAGCAGTTTGTAGGTATGCCAGTTCAGGGTCGACGGGTCGATAAAGAGCCGCCCACACTCGTCCTTGCGGTCTTCGAGGGCGTCTTCGAGCACAGTGTAATCGGCGCAGATGACATCCTTGTTTTCGGGGACTTCGGACACGTTGCGCACGAACCAGATGGCGCTCTGCGGGGTCACCAGCAGGTATGAGATTACGTAAGGGTTATAGTCGATGTCGGTGGCGCGCACGTTGAGCAGCCAGGCGATTTCGTCGAGGGCGGTCAGGAACATGGCTCCGCAGCCTTCTTTCTGCATAGTCTCGCGCAGCCAGGTGAGTTTTTCCTTGCGGCTCTCCCCCATCTGCTTGTCGTCGAGCCAGGTGACGGGGCTATGCGGGATCGCGGGGCGGTCTTTCCACCATTCGTCAAGCATATCGGGCTTGTCGACCAGTTCATAGCCGCCCAGGCCGTAACTGGCCCGAAGGGTCTTTTCAAGCTCATTCACGGCGCCGACGCTCTGGCACAATCCATCAAAGGCGATTTTGACGGGTTTCTGTTGGAAGCGGCTGGCAAGCCATTGGGGAATGGAAACTTCCTCCGGGACGCGGGTCTTATGGAGTTCAATGCCGGTACCAGCCAATTGCTGGCCGGACTGGATGAAGAAGCGGCTGTCGGTCCACAGGCCGGCGTGATCCTTAGTAATGACGAGATCGCCGGCTTCTCCCGTAAAGCCACTCACCCACTCGACTTGCTTCCAGCGCGGTGCAACGTACTCACTCCCATGGGGATCCGTCCCCGATATGATAACAGCGTCGTATCCGACTCCCCGGATCTCCTCGACGCGCTGCGCATAAACATTGCTATTCTCTGCCATAATTTGCAAATATAGCAAAAAATCTGACATCCCCCGCGGCTATCAAGCACAAGCCCTTAAGCATCAATGATTGGCTAATAGCTGAATCGCAATCAAGCGCGTCAGCGCAATTGGATCCAATCGACGGGGGCTTCGATGGTCAATTCTTCTTTCTTGACGGGATGGGTGAAGGTGATGCGGCGGGCGTGGAGGGAGATGCCGCCGTCGGGGTTGGAGCGGGGGGCGCCGTATTTGAGGTCGCCTTTGATGGGGCAGCCGATCGTGGAGAGTTGGCACCGGATCTGGTGGTGGCGGCCGGTCAGGAGTTCGACTTCGACGAGGTGGTAGCGGTCGGTGTCGCGCAGGACTTTGTAGCGCAGCCGGGCGAGCTTCGTGCCGTTCCTTTCGTAGTCGTAGGCGTAGCTCTTGTTCTGTTTCTCGTTGCGATAGAGCCAGTGCTGGAGCTCGCCTTCGGCCGGCTCGGGACGGGCGCAGGTCAGCGCCCAGTAGGTCTTGTGCACGTCGCCGTCGCGGAACATCGCATTCAGCCGCTCCAGACATTTCGACGTCTTGGCAAAGACGGCGATGCCGCTCACCGGACGGTCGAGCCGGTGCGGGACACCCATGAACACGTGGCCGGGCTTGCCGTCGCGCTGCGCGATGAACGCCTTCAGCGTCTCGCTCAGCGGCTCGTCGCCCGTCTTGTCGCCCTGGACGATCTCCCCCACCCGCTTGTTCATGACTAACAGATGATTATCTTCGTACAGGATACGGCTTTGCAAGTCGTCGAATTCGGTTGCTGACAGTTCGCGGTAGATCATAATGCAAAGATACGAAAAAAGGAGACAACCTTTCGATTGCCTCCCTTCTATCGTCATCCCTACGAATTTATTTGACTTCTTCGTAGTCGACGTCCTCAGGACCGTTGTTGTCGGAGCCGCCGTTCTGCGGACCCTGCGGGCCGCCCTGGAAGCCGCCGTCAAAGCCGGCGCCCGGGTTCTGCGGACCCTGCTGGGCAGCGCGGGCCATGTCTTCGCTGGCAGCATGCCAGGCGTTGTTCAGGGCTTCGGTCGCACGCTCGATGTCGGCGAGATTCTGGTTCTTGTGCGCCTCCTTCAGCATGCCGAGGGCATTCTCGATGGCACCCTTCTTGTCGGCCGGAATCTTGTCGCCGTATTCCTTCAGGTTCTTCTCCGTCTGGAAGATCATGGCGTCGGCACCGTTGATCTTGTCGATGCGCTCCTTCTCCGCCTTGTCGGCAGCCTCGTTGGCCTTCGCTTCCTCGCGCATCCGCTTGATCTCGTCATCGGACAGGCCGGACGAAGCCTCGATGCGGATCTTCTGCTCCTTGCCGGTAGCCTTGTCGCGGGCCGACACGTTCAGGATACCGTTGGCGTCGATGTCGAAGGACACTTCGATCTGCGGAACGCCACGCGGGGCCGGGGTGATGCCGTCGAGGTTGAAGCGGCCGATGGTCTTGTTGTCGCGGGCCATCGAACGCTCGCCCTGCAGCACGTGGATCTCCACGCTCGGCTGGTTGTCGGCCGCGGTCGAGAACACCTCGCTCTTACGCGTAGGAATCGTGGTGTTCGCGTCGATCAGCTTGGTCATCACGCCGCCCAGGGTCTCGATACCGAGGGAAAGCGGGGTGACGTCGAGCAGCAGCACGTCCTTCACGTCGCCGGCCAGCACACCGCCCTGGATGGCGGCGCCCACGGCGACCACCTCGTCGGGGTTCACACCCTTGCTTGGGGTCTTGCCAAAGAACTTCTCCACGATCTGCTGCACGGCAGGGATTCGGGTCGAACCGCCCACGAGCAGGACTTCGTCGATGTCAGAAGTCTGGAGGCCAGCATCCTTGAGGGCCTTGCGGCACGGCTCGATGGTGGCCTGGATCAGGCTGTCGCAGAGCTGCTCGAACTTCGCGCGGGTCAGCGTCTTGACGAGGTGCTTGGGCACGCCGCCGACAGCGGTGATGTACGGCAGGTTGATCTCGCTGGTGGTCTGGCTCGACAGCTCGATCTTGGCTTTCTCAGCGGCTTCTTTCAGGCGCTGCAGGGCCATCGGGTCCTGGCGCAGGTCGATGCCGTTCTCGGCCTTGAATTCATCGGCCAGCCAGTCGATGATCTTGTGGTCGAAGTCGTCACCGCCCAGGTGCGTATCACCGTTGGTGGACTTCACTTCGAAGACACCGTCACCGAGCTCCAGGATGGAGATATCGAACGTACCGCCACCGAGGTCGAACACGGCGACCTTCATATCCTTGCTCTTCTTGTCGAGGCCGTAGGCCAGTGCGGCGGCCGTAGGCTCGTTGATGATTCGCTTGACGTTGAGACCGGCGATTTCACCTGCCTCTTTCGTGGCCTGGCGCTGCGAGTCGCTGAAGTAGGCCGGCACGGTGATGACGGCTTCTTTGACTTCCTGGCCGAGGTAATCCTCCGCCGTCTTCTTCATCTTCTGCAGGATCATGGCGCTGATTTCCTGCGGGCTGTAGAGTTTGCCATCGATGTCGACACGCGGGGTGTTGTTATCGCCACGGACCACTTTGTAGCTGACGCGCTCAGCTTCCTTCGTCACGCGGTCGTAGGTCTCGCCCATGAAACGCTTGATCGAGTAGATGGTCTTGAGCGGGTTGGTGACAGCCTGGCGCTTGGCCGGGTCACCGATCTTACGCTCTCCGTTTTCCGCGAAAGCCACGACGGACGGCGTGGTGCGCTTGCCTTCGCTGTTGATGATGACGGTAGGCTCGTTGCCTTCCATGACCGCTACGCAAGAGTTCGTAGTTCCAAGGTCAATACCAATGATTTTTCCCATTTTATGTTTCTCCTTATCTTTTGTTTTTATTCGTTTTTAATCGTTTCGACACGGTTTTCCGCGCCGACGTCCCCTTCTTTTACTAAGATTGTGCCACTGGATTTTTTGCTGACAATGTGACATAAAATGCGTACCTTTGTGTCAGAATGACCCAAGAAGAACAACAGGCACTGGCACTGGATGTCGCCTCTGAGGCAGGACATATCCTGCTGGAGAACGGAGCCGAAATATCGCGCGTCGAGGAGACGATGGAGCGTATCGCCACGCACTATGGCGTCGATTCCAAAAGTTTCTTCGTACTGAGCAACGGCATCTTCACCACCAGCAGTAAGTACGCAAAGGTGGAGTTCATCCCCTTCAAGGGGACGCAGCTTGACAAGGTGGTGGCCGTCAATCAGTTGTCCCGCGATATCGTCGAAGGAAAATACACGCTCGGACGCGCGCGGGAGAAACTGCAGGAAATCCGCGCCATGCGTCCCCACCCCGTCTGGGAACAAGTCCTCGCTTCGGCACTGGGCAGTGCCGGCTTCTGCATCGTGTTCGGCGGCGGCATGCTCGACTGCGCCGCCTCGTTCGTCTGCGGCATCCTGCTATGGCTCTTCGTACTCTATGTCACGGCACCCCACATGTCCAAGATCGTGGGCAACATCGTGGGCGGCCTTTTTGTCACGGGCCTATGCATCCTCTTCCACCGCATCGGTTTTGGCCGGAGCCTGCCCAACATGATCATCGGCGCCATCATTCCGTTGATTCCGGGAGTGCCGTTCGTCAACGGCGTGCGCGACCTGGCCAATGAAGACTATATCGCCGGCTCCACACGCTTGCTCGACGCCCTGCTCGTGTTCTTCTGCATCGCGGCCGGCGTGATGCTGGCTTTCGTGGGCGACAGCCTGATCTCCGGTTCGATGATCGTCCTGAAAGGCATGACGGTAGATCCCTTCACCTTTGCGATGCCCGTGCAGATCGTGGCATCGTTCATCGGTACTGCTGCCTTCGCGGTGCTCTTCGGCGTGCCCCGCAAATACTATGTGCTTTGCGGCATCTGCGGTGCACTGGGCTGGATCCTCTACATGATTCTCGCGCGCTACGCGGGATTCACGCCCCCGGCCGCCACGGTCTTCGCCACCATGCTCGTGATGATTTCGGCCCGGTACGCCTCCGTGCTCGACCGCTGCCCCGCCATCGTGTTCCTGCTCTGCGGCATCTTCCCCCTCGTTCCCGGCGCCGGCGTCTTCTGGACCTCCTATTATGTGGTCACCGACCAGCTCCGCCTGGCCCTCGGCAGCGGCTTCATGGCCGTCAAGGTCTCCATCGCCATCGTCCTGGGCATCATCCTCATCAGCGAACTCCCCAACCGCTTCTTCAATTTACACAAAAGGCCCGTGCAGAAGGTTTGAAATCCCGGAGAATTTTCGTATATTTGAGCATGAAAAAGATTCTCCTCTTCCTTTTGTGCGGATTGATCGTCGCAGGTTGCGGCTCATCCAAAAAAGCAGCCAAGGCTGCCATCGACCAGAAAGTGATCGCCCTCGCCGACATGACGGGCGCTACCGTTGAATCCGTCACGCTTGACGACGGCCTGGTGGCCCTCAAAGTCACCTTTGAAAACGGCATCCTGTTCGACTTCAACAAGTCCACGCTCAGCCGCGACGCCAAAGCCTCGCTCGACAAACTGGTCAATGCCATCGCCGACCTTCCCGGAAGCAAGATCCGCGTGTATGGCCATACGGACAACATCGGCACCGCCGAAGCCAACCAGGCCGTTTCCGCCCAACGCGCTGAAGTGGTAGCCAAGTACCTGCAGTCCAAAGGCATCGAGGCCGACCGCATCACCTCGAAAGGTCTCTCCTTCGACATGCCGGTGGCCGACAACGATACCGAGGAAGGCCGCGCGAAGAACCGCCGGGTAGAGATCTACGTCATTCCGGCCCAATAAAAGCCATGGCAACCCAAGCATTTTCCCTGGCGGCTTCGGCCGACGGGCTGATGTTGGCCGCACTGGTAGCAAGGCCCGATGGCGGGAAGCCCAAGGCCGTCGTACAACTGGTACACGGCATGTGCGAGCACAAGGAGCGGTATGAACCACTGATGAATTTCCTGGCTTCCAACGGCTATGCGTGCGTCATCCACGACCATCGCGGCCACGGCGCCTCTGTCAAGCGCCCGGAAGACCTCGGCTATATGTATCAGGGAGGATGGCGGAATCTGGTGGACGATATCCGGATGGTCAATGACTGGATCCACCAGCAATTCCCCGGCCTGCCCCTCATCCTTTTCGGTCACAGCATGGGCTCGATGGCGGTGCGTTCCTATATCAAGCGGCACGACGACACGGTCGATGCGCTGGTGGTCTGCGGCTGCCCGGTTGACAATCCCGCCAAGGGTGCCGGAAAGGCACTGGCCTGGTGCTTCGGCAAGTTCCGCGGCTGGCATTACCGCCCCGGCCTGCTGCAGAAGATGTCATTCGGTGCCTACAACAAGCCTTTCGAGCAGGAAGGCTGGCCTTCCGCCTGGGTCTGTTCGAATGCCGACACGCTGAAAGCCTACCACGCCGACCCGCTGTGCCAATACGTTTTCACCGCCAATGGCTTTTACAACCTGCTGGGCCTGATGCAGGACTGCTACAGCGTCAAAGGCTGGGTGCTCCGCAATCCCGGCCTGCCCGTGCATTTCATCTCCGGCGAGCTGGACCCGTGCCGCGGCACGGACAAGCAGTTCCGGCAAGCCGTGGACCTGATGAAACGCATCGGATACCGCACTGTCACGGACAAACTGTATCCCGGCATGCGCCACGAGATCCACAACGAGACCGGCCGGGAAGAAGTCTGGCGTGACATCCTCCGATTTATCGACTCCCATAGATAATTATCGCCCCATGCTTACCATCTACTGCAAGAACACCCGCACCTCCAAGCGCTTCAACGAAGGCACCACGCTTGAGGAGATGCTGCCCGAATTCGAATTTGAACGCCCGTATCCCATCGTATCGGCCAAGGTCAACAACGTATCGCAGGGCCTGCGCTTCCGCGTGTACAACAACCGCGACATCGAGTTCCTGGACCTGCGCGATGCCAGCGCCCGCCGCGTGTATTGCCGCTCCCTGTGCTTCCTTCTCTGCAAGGCCACGCTGGACGTCTGTCCGAAGGCCAAAATGGAAATCAAGCACCCCATCTCCAACGGCTACTTCTGCGAGCTCCACAAGCCCGACGAAAGTGCGGTGACGGAAGCGGACATCCGGACGATCAAGGAACGGATGCAGGCGATCATCGACGAGAACCTCCCGTTCCACCGCCGCGAAGTGCGGCTGGAAGAGGCCATCGATATTTTCCGGAGCTACGGTTATGAAGACAAGGTGCGGCTGCTGGAGACCAGCGGCCAGCCCTACGTGGACTATTACATGCTGGGCGACACGGTAGATTACTATTATGGCCGCCTGCTGCCCTCTGCGGGCTATATCAAAGTATGGGACATCATCCCCTACCACGGAGGCATCCTGCTGCAGGTTCCGGACCGCATCCACCCCGAAAAGCTGGCAGCGTTCGTGGACCAGCCCAAGACCTTCGAGGTGTTCTCTGAAGATTTCAAATGGAACCGGATCATGAACCTCCGAAACGTGGGCGACGTGAACCACATCTGCCTGGAAGGCGGCGCGCAGGACCTGATCCAGATCTCGGAGGCCCTGCAGGAGAAGAAACTGGTACAGATGGCCGAGGAGATCGAGCGGCGCTACAACGACCCGGAACATCCGGTGCGCATCGTGCTCATCACGGGGCCTTCCAGCAGTGGCAAGACCACGGTGACGCGACGCCTGAGCGTGCAGCTCAAGGCCTGCGGCCTGCAGCCCATCTCGTTCTCGACGGACGACTATTTCGTGAACCGCATTGAGACGCCGAAGCTGCCCGACGGCAGCTATGATTTCGACAATTTCGAGACAGTGGACCACCGCGCCCTGGAGCAGGACGTGCTGAAGCTGCTGCGCGGGGAGGTAGTGGACGTGCCGGAATTCAATTTCGTGACGGGCCGCCGCGAATACAACGGCAAGCATCTCCAGATGAAGCCGGGCCGTGTGCTGCTCATCGAGGGCATCCACGCACTCAACCCCCAGCTGATCCCGCAGGTGCCGAAGGACAGCACCTTCAAGATCTTCATCTCGACACTCACCAGCATCGCGCTTGACGACCATAACTCCGTGCCTACCAGCGACAACCGCCTGCTCCGCCGCATCATCCGCGACTACAACAGCGGTGCCTTCTCAGCCCGTGAGACCATCAACCAGTGGCCCAACGTGCGGCGGGCCGAAGAGCAGTGGATCTATCCGTACCAGGAGAACGCCGACGTGATGTTCAACTCAGCCTACCTGGTGGAATTCGCCGTGCTGCACGTGCATGCGGAACTGATTCTGCGCACGGTACCTAAGAATTGCCCGGAATACAGCGAGGCACACCGCCTGCTGAAGTTCATCCACTACTTCACCCCGGTTGACGACAAGGAAGTCCCGCCGACGTCGCTGCTACGCGCGTTTATCGGCGGCGGCAGCAACTAACGGCAGTTGCTTCAGGAAAGGGTCCGCTTGATAGCTTCGGCCCAACGGGCCTTGGCGGCAGCAACGATGGCGGGCGGCAGGGACGGATGGAACTGGCGTTGAGCCTGCCAGACATCTTTGAGTTCATCAATGTCCGACCAGACGCCAGTGGCCAGGCCGGCGAGGAAGGCGGCGCCCAGGGCGGTCGTCTCCGTCGTACGGGGCCGGACTACGTTCACGCCGAGCAGGTCGGCCTGGAACTGCATCAGCAGGTTGTTGCGTGCGGCGCCGCCGTCGACCTTCAGGTTCTGCAACGGAACGCCGGCATCTTTCTCCATCGCCGCGACGATATCCATTGTCTGGAAGGCGATACCCTCCAAGGCGGCCCGGGCAATGTGTGCGGCTGTTGTTCCCCGGGTAATGCCATAGAGACTACCCTTGGCTTCAGCGTCCCAATAGGGCGCACCCAGGCCCGTCAGCGCCGGCACAAACACGACGCCGCCCGTGTCCGGCACGCTGGCTGCCAGGGCTTCCACCTCGGCCGATGAACGGATAATTCCCAAACCGTCGCGCAACCACTGCACCACGCTGCCGGCCACAAAGATGCTGCCTTCCAGCGCATAATCCACGCGGTCCCCTATCTTCCAGGCCACCGTGGTCAGCAGGTTGTTCTGCGAGGCCATGGGCTTCGCGCCGCTGTTCATCAGCAGGAAACTGCCGGTACCGTAAGTGCTTTTCACCGAGCCGGGCTCCACGCACATCTGGCCGAAGAGCGCCGCCTGCTGGTCGCCCGCTATGCCGGCGATCGGCACCCGGCCGCCCAGGATGGAGGAATGGGTGCGGCCATAGATCTCACTCGACGATGCCACGCGCGGCAGCATCGAAGCCGGAATCCCGAAAAGTTCGAGCAAGTCGCTGTCCCATTGGAGCGTATGGATATTGAAAAGCAACGTGCGGGAAGCATTGCTCACATCGGTCACATGCACTTGTCCACCCGTGAGGTTCCACACCAGCCAACTGTCCACCGTGCCAAAACGCAGTTCCCCTTTCTCCGCCCGCTGGCGGACGCCCGGCACGTTGTCCAGGATCCATTTGATCTTCGTGGCGCTGAAATACGCGTCGATGAGCAGGCCTGTCTTCTCGCGGATCCACTCCGTCAATCCCTTGTCTTTCAGCTGGTCGCAATACGATGCTGTGCGGCGGTCCTGCCACACGATGGCGTTGTGGACCGGGCGGCCGGTAGCGGCGTCCCAGACGATGGTCGTTTCGCGCTGGTTGGTGATGCCGATACCGTCGACTGCGTCTGCCTCGCTGCCGAGCGATGCCACGGCCTCGGCCAGGACAGCCAGTTGCGACGCCCAGATTTCCATGGGATCGTGTTCCACCCAGCCGGGCTTCGGGAAGAATTGCGTGAATTCTTTCTGGCAGGTGACGACAGGCTGGCCTTCGTGGTTGAAAATGATGGCGCGGGAGCTGGTGGTCCCTTGGTCAAGGGCGAGGATATAGGCTTTGCTCATAGGGTGCGGCGTTGGTTATCCTACAAATTTAACGATTTTACGGCGAAGGCGCGAATTAATTCGTACTTTTGAGGGATGATTGTAACGCTTCCCTGGCTGGAAAAACGTTTCGAAACGTTTAACAACGCTTATTTTGACGGCGCGCTGCCGCCGGTCACCCTGCAAGTGGGCCGGTCGAAGCGCAGCCTGGGCGTATGCGCCTTCAAGAAACGGCGCAAGTTGTTCGGCCGGGTGGAATACTCCGATTTCCGTATCCGGGTCAGCAAGCATTTCGACCTGCCGGAGGACGTGATGGAGGACATCCTCCTCCATGAGATGATCCACTATGAGATCCTTGTGAACCAATGGAAGGACACTTCGGCGCACGGCCGCCTGTTCCGGGCGCGGATGAAGGAATTCAACGAAAAATACGGCCGTCATATCACCATCTCTTATCGTCTGAAATCATGAAAATCGCTCATCTTCACCGGTTTGTCTATGTAGCTATCGTCGCGTTCGTACTGACGGCCTGCGGCGCGCAGCGTCGGATGCAGTCATCCCCTTCGAATACCGCCCCGTCCACGACGACTGATCGCGTAACGGTGCAACGGGAGGTCGAACAGGAACCTGTGACCAAGAGTGCCGGCGCCCGCCTGTCCGCCACGGCGCTGCCACAGGTATCGCCGGCCATTGAAGCGGGTCAGTATTCCGGCATTACCTGGCTGGGCGATAATCGTTATGCGGTGGTCCATGACAAACTCACCGGCGGTGGCATCGTCTTTTTCTACATCGACATTGATCTGAACACCGGTGAGATCACACGGGTCTCGACTTCCATCCCCGACGCCACACGGCTCTCTGCCGTCACGGGCCGCGACAATGAAGGCATCGCCTATGCCAACGGAAAGCTCTATGTATCAGCCGAATCGGATCAGTCCATCCGAGAATATGAGTTGGACGCCACACCCTCAGGCCGTCAATTGAGCATCCCGGAAACGATGCAACGCGACAAGATAACCGGCAATGCCGGCTTCGAGCCGCTGACCTACAACGCCACAACCGGCCTTTTCTGGACGACGACTGAGCAACCGCTGCCGGCCGACGAGGCAACGCCGCGCATCCACCGGCTACAGAGCTTCGGCGCCGACCTTCAACCAGCCAGGCAGTATCTGTATCAGATGGATGAACCGCTTCGAAGCGCGGAAGGGACGCGGGCCTATGTCCACGGCATATCGGCCATGGCTGCGCTGGACGACGGTCGTCTGGTCATCCTGGAGCGTGAAGTATATGTGCCCGCCAGCGTCCTCAAAGCGCTTAGCGACACTTTCTCCCTCGTCAAACTCTACGTCGTCAATCCCACCGGTCCGACCGACCGCATCCTTCCCAAAACGCCGCTGATTGCCTTCTCCACCGTACTGGGCAATCTGGCCAACTACGAAGGCATGTGCCTCGGCCCCACGCTCACCGACGGCCGCCACACCCTCCTCCTCATCGCCGACTCCCAAGGCGGCATGTCCGGCCTCACCCACGAATACATAAAAGTCATCCTCTTCTGACGTCTTGTACTTGGCGCTCTTCGATGTAACGCGCTTCCGCTCAGATGGCGAAAAAGGAAGCCAACCCGGTCGCTTGACGGCTAACTCCTCTTGTGTTACTGGGCTCTGCCCAAACCCGCCGCTCCGACCTTGCTATTGCGCAATGCCCTCCCTGCCCGGTCTCCGCTAGCAGCTGATGCTGCCCTTTATTGCACACGTTCCTTTTTCGCCAATTCGCTCCAGCGTCGTTACATCACGAGCGCCCGCACAAGACTAAAGGACAATCCTTACTACCTTTAGCTGAATCGCAAACAAGCGCGTCAGGTGTTGTCTCTAAAACCCATAGCCGCCCGTGGCTCTGTGAACGGGAGGGATAGACCCCAGAGGGGTCGTAGGTTTTAGAGACAACACCTGCAAGCTTTGCGAGGCAGCGCCGGAGGCTAGAAGTCTTTCTGTTTGGAGTCGATGATGATGGTGACGGGGCCGTCGTTGACGAGGGAGACGAGCATTTCGGCACCGAATTCGCCGGTACCGACAGGCTTGCCGATAGCCTCCGAAAGCGAAGCGCAGAAGGCTTCGTACATCGGGACAGCCAGTTCGTGACCGGCCGCACGGATGTAGGACGGGCGGTTGCCTTTCTTGGTCGAAGCCATCAATGTAAACTGGCTCACTACAAGTACTTTGCCGCCAACATCAACCACGCTGCGATTCATCACCCCATCGTCGTCGTCGAAGATACGCAACGCAGCGATCTTCTTCACCAGATAGTCCAAGTCTTCCCTGCTGTCATCCGGCCCTACCCCCAGCAATACCAGAAGCCCCTGGCCGATAGCAGATTTTATTGTGCCCCCGATGGACACCGAGGCCGAAACCACTCGTTGGATAACCGCTCTCATGACATCAGAAAGGCCTAAGGACGAAATGGAAACGATAGGGCCCGTACGGAAGCCGGTGCTCCGGCAGCGGGAGCGCGCCCCAACTGTCCTCGCAACCTACGCCCGACTGGCGAAAGTCGAGCAGCAGGTTCGTGACATCGTCTTCCTTCAGCAACTCGCTGTGCCGATTGTGCTTGAAGTCCCCATCGTCGAGCGTCTCCACGTAATAGTGCAAGGCTGAGGCCGAGAAAGGCTCCTCCGCCTCGATCTCCAGCCCGTGCCCCACCGAATTCGCAATCCGCAGCCAGCGGATATCAGTTTTCGTACCCGTTTCCTGCGGCTTTATATACGGATAGAACTGCTCGGAGACCGTCTGGTTCCAACGACCGAGGAACGAAGCGTTGTTGCGGTCGATGTAGTTCTCGAAAGGCCCGCGGCCATAGTACTCCAACGACTCGTAAGACTTGGGCAACTGGATCTGGACACCGAACCGGAACAGTTCGGGCAGGTCTTTCCGCTCGCCGGGAACCAACGACTCCACGATCTCCATGGCACCCTGGTCGTTGATGCGGTACTCCATCTTTACCATCGCGTCCGTGCCGCCAATCTTGTATTCGATGATAATGACTTGCAAACGGTTCTTGTCGTATTGCGAGAGGCTGTAGTAATTCAGCGCCGGCTGACGCCAGACCTTCCGCTTTTCCTGGAGCGAAGCACCAAAGTCGTTGTCGGTCGGCGCCCGCCAGAAGTTCGGACGGATGGTCGTACCCGGCTTGAGATAGTCGACGCCACCAACCCGGTAACGGGTGATCGTACCCTCATCGACCGAGAAGTCAATCTCGAAACGATCGCCTTTCACCGTGAACTGATGGGGCGCGCTGTTGACGATCCGCGGCCGCGAAGCGCTGGTCAGCTGCGTCATCGTCCAGGTATGGTCCGACAGCGGAATCTGCTGCCGCGCCACCACATGCCCTTGCTCAAGCAATCCTTCAGATTCTTTTAGGAAGTAGCTCACATTCAATAGCCATTCCGCAGAACCATCAATATCTCCATAGGGTACTTCAACCACACTCCTACCCTGCGGAGCAACTGCCAGCGCATCGATGGTGCCGCTCGCCTGCAAGTCCCCGTTTCGCAGCAGTTCCCACTGCATGCCATAGGCCGACAGGTCGCGGAAGAAGTTCTCGTTGTATACTTCCAGCTGCCCAGGCGCGGCCAGCGTTGACCAGATATTCTGGTAGCACCACCCTACTTCGTACATGTGCGGATTGGGAACCCGGTCGGGGCTTACCAGGCCATTGTCGCAGAAATTCTGGTCGGAAGGATCCGTAAAATTGAAATCACCTCCATACGCGTAAAACGGCTTGCCCAGGATCTTCCGGTGGATGGACTGGTCCGCGAAGTCCCAGATGAAACCGCCCTGCAGTTTCGGCGAGGTACGGTAGATATCCCAATATTCCTTGAAACCGCCCTCCGAATTACCCATCGCATGACCGTACTCACACTGGATCAGCGGCTTGGTACGCTCCGGATTGGCGGCATATTTCTTCAGGTAATCGTGGCTGGCATACATCGGGCAGAAGATGTCAGTGGCACCGTCATAAAGCGCCCGCTCATACTGCACGGGCCGGCTCGGATCAAGCCCCTTCACCAATTCGTACGCTGCCTCGAAATTGGGCCCGTATCCGCCCTCGTTGCCCAGCGACCAGATGATGATCGAAGGATGGTTGAAATTGCAGCGGACGTTGCGCTCATTGCGCTCCAGATGCGCCTGCCGGAACTGCGGATCACGGGCCAGGGTACGCTCACCATATCCCATGCCATGCGATTCCACGTTTGCCTCGGCCACCATGTAGATGCCGTAGCGGTCGCACAGGTCGTACCAGTACGGGTCGTCGGGATAGTGACAGGTGCGCACGGCGTTGATATTGAACTGCTTCATGATGCGGATGTCCTGCTCCATGCGCTCGCGCGACACCACGTAGCCGCCATCCGGGTCGAGTTCGTGGCGGTTCACGCCCTTGATCAGCACCCGCTTCCCGTTGACCAGCAGGTCGGAACCCTTAATCTCCACCTTGCGGAAGCCCACGTTGAACCGGAGCGTCTGCAGCAGCTTCTTGCCCTCGCGCAGCCGTACCACCAGCTGATAGAGGTACGGATCCTCCGCGCTCCATTTGTGCGGGTTTTCCACGTAAAGCCGCCCGCTCACGAACAGGCCTTCAGCCTGCAGCGGTTCAGTAGCCAGGTTCCCCTCCGCGTCCAGCAGCTGCAGTTCGACATTCGTGCGTTTGTAGTCCGATACCTGCAGGTTCACGGACAGCGTGCCGTTGCGGTAGTCCGCATCGAGATCGGGCGTAATCTGCACGTCCTCAATGTGTTTCATCGGACGTGCGTACATGTAGCAGTCGCGCGCCACACCCGCGAAGCGGAAGAAATCCTGGTCTTCCAGGTAGGTACCGTCGCTCCATCGGTAAATCTGGAAGGCGATCAGGTTGCGCTTGCCCGGCTGCAGGAAATCCGTCACGTCGAACTCACACTCCAGCTTGCTGTCTTCGCTGTATCCCACGAACTTGCCGTTGACCCACAGATAGATGTTCGAGGTCACGGAACCGAAATGGATGATCATCTGCTGTCCCTTCCACTCCGCCGGAATCTGGAAATACTTGCGGTAGCTGCCCACATGGTTGTTTTCGGTGGGCGGGATGGGCGGATTGCTCTTGTAGCGGCCCTGCCACGCGTAGCCCGCATTCAGGTACACGGGGTCGCCGAATCCGTTCAGCTCCCAGACGCCCGGCAGCCGCATCTTGCTCCAGCCTGGCTCCGCATAATCCGTACGCCAGAAGCCCGTCGGGTGCTGGTCAGCGCTGCGGACCCAGCGGAAACTCCATTCCCCTGCCAGCGGGATGATCTGGGCCTCGTCGGCCAGGAAGGTGCTGTGCATGGGAAGGCGGTTGATGGCATTCACATGAGGGTCCTGCCACTCAGTGAAATCCTGTGCGCCGAGCGGGGCGGCGGCCAGCAGGAACAGGAAGAGGAAAAGGAGCGATTTTCTCATATAGACGGTATATGCTTACAAATATACGGATTTATTTGCTAACTTTACAAGTTGAGAGAACGAAACTGAACCGCAAGAAAGCATGTCCGAAGAACTGAACCTGGTCAAGGATCTGGCCCTCATCCTGATATCCGCAGGCCTCTTCACCATCATATCCAAGGCCCTCAAGCAGCCGCTCATCCTGGGTTACATCATCGCCGGCTTCATCGTGGGGCCGCACCTGGGCCTGTTCGGTATCACGAGCCAGGAATCCGTGGAGCAATGGTCCGAAATCGGCATCATCTTCCTGCTCTTTGCGCTGGGTCTTGAGTTCAGCTTCCGCAAGTTGCTCAAGGTGGGCAGCAGTGCCTTGATTACGGCCAGTTGCGTCTGCGTGGGTATGTTCTTTACGGGCAACGTTGTGGGCCACGCGATGGGCTGGAGCTCCATGGAGGCCATCTTCCTGGGCGGCCTGATGTCCATGTCGTCCACCACCATCATCATCAAGGCCTACAGCGACTTGGGTCTCAAGAACAAGGCTTACTCCACGCTGGTGTTCGGCACGCTCGTGGTGGAAGACCTTATCGCGGTGGTCCTGATGGTGCTGCTGACCACCATCGCCACGGCCAACCAGTTTGCGGGCGGCGAGATGCTCCTCGGCCTGGCGAAACTGCTTTTCTTCCTGATCCTGTGGTTCCTCGTGGGCATCTACGTGATCCCGACCTTCCTGCGCTGGGCGCGCAAATACCTGAACGACGAGATCCTGCTGCTGGTGGCTATCGGACTGTGTTTCGGCATGGTGTCGCTGGCCAGCTACGCGGGCTTCTCCTCGGCGCTGGGCGCGTTCGTCATGGGCTCGATCCTGGCCGAAACCATTGAAGGCGAGCACATCACCAAGCTGGTGGGGAGCATCAAGGACCTGTTCGGGGCTATCTTCTTCGTATCGGTGGGCATGATGGTCGACCCGCATGTCATTGCAGCGCACTGGCTGCCGATCTTGATCCTGACACTGGTCACGATCACGGGCATGACGATTTTCGGTTCGTTGGGCGCGCTGGTTTCTGGTCGCGGCCTGAACACGGCGGTCCACACGGGCTTCAGCCTTGCCCAGCTCGGCGAATTCTCTTTCATCATCGCGGGCCTGGGCGTGAGCCTCGGGGTGATGCGGGGCTTCATCTATCCGGTCATCATCGCGGTTTCGGTCATCACGACCTTCACCACGCCCTATATGATCAAGGCCGCCACGCCGGTTTGCAACTTCCTGTACAAGAAGCTGCCCGTGCGGGTGCTGGCCAAGCTCGACCCTTCGCCCGACGCGGGCAAGGCCAGTGCAGAGGAGCAGAACGAATGGCGACTCCTGCTGCGCAACTATTTGCTGCGCGTGCTGGTATACAGCGTGATCCTCACGGCCATCTTCCTGGGATCGAAACTCTATCTGGACCCGCTGCTCACGCGGATTTTCCCCGATTGGTCACCCACGCTCCACAACGCCGTCGCACTCGGCATCACCCTGCTCGTCATGGCACCCTTCGTCTACGGGCTGGCCGTCAACGGGCACGTCATCAAGCAGTCCGCGCTGCACCTGCTGCATGAAAAAGAGGGCAACAAGTGGCCCATCCTTGCGCTGGTATTCCTGCGCATCTTCATCGCCATCGCGTTCGTGATCGCTGCGGTGCTGATGCATTATTCCCTCTCGTACTGGAGCTTGCTGCTCATCGTGCTGGCTGGCGTGGCCTTTTTCATCGTGGCACGGCGGTCCGTGCATCAGTTCACCGTGCTGGAGTCGCGTTTCATCACCAACCTGAACCAGAAGGAAGAATACGAGCGCATGCGGAGCCCCATCGCGACGGGCGTCCGCTCGAAGATGAAGGGACACGACGTAGCCGCCGAAAACGTGATTATCCCGCCGGAATCCCCTTACGCGGGCAAACAGCTGAAAAACATTCCCATCCGCCAGAAATACGGGGTCAACATCGCCAAGGTGGTACGCGGCTCGCGCCGGATTCTCGTACCGTCGCCCGAGGAGTACATCTATCCGTACGACGAAGTACTGGCCATCGGCACGCGCGACGAGGTCAAGCGTTTCGTCGAGGACATGTCGAACGTGGAGACCACGTCGGCTTCATTGGAACCGGACGATTTCGTGCTCGACGCGTTCGAGTTGCAGCAGGGCTGTTATCTCGACGGCAAAGTGCTGCGCGACACCAACATGCGCCAGCATGGCTGCATGGTGGTGGGCATCGAGCGCGACGGACAGTCGCTCATGAGCCCTAAGCCGGACTTCCAGTTCCGGGCGGGTGATTTCGTATGGCTGGCCGGCGAGCGGGTGGAATGCGAAAAGATGGTCCTGGCCAATGGAAATCCGGAAGCTTAATCATCGTTTTGGCTGGCTCATAGCCGATTATCTGAACGAATCGCCCTGCGCCATCACGCCGGAGATGCTGCACGAAGTGCTGCCCGAGGGGGCCGATGCAGCGTCGGAAGAGGTGGTCTACGGGGCGTTGCTGGGCGGCTTTCTGGGGCTGGACCCGGAGGCGTCCTCGGAAGATCGTTTCCTGGAGGAAATGTATCTGCGTCCGGGACTGCGTCGGATGGATCCGGCCCGCTATCTCTCGAATCCCTACTACCGGCAGATACAGATCCCTGAGGCGGCCGCCGGCGGCTGGCAGTTGGCCTGGCAGTTGTATCAGCCCTACGAGCTGTTCCTGCGAGACGACCTGATCCTGACGGACGACCTGCGGCAGATTCCTGCGCTGGGCTACTTTGCGGAGCCTTTCCGTTATCCTTCGGTCCTGCAGGACGGCCGGGAGTGGATGTCGATCAAGCCGAGCGAAATCGAGAGCTCGCAGGCTGCGATCGACGGGGCCTTCGGCCGCGTCGTCACCTTTGGCCTCGGCCTCGGCTACTTCGCCTTCATGGCTTCTGAGAAGCCGTCGGTCTCTTCGGTGACAGTCGTCGAACTGGACCCAGCAGTGATTTCACTCTTTGAAAAGCATCTCCTACCCCAGTTCTCGCATCGCGATAAAATAACTCTCATACAAGCTGATGCCTTCGATTATCTCGAGCACAGCATGAGTAATACCTCACCCGACTTCGTCTTCATGGACATCTGGCACGACATCGCCGACGGCCTCGACCTTTTCATCCGTGCCCGCCCCTATGAATCCCGCTTCCCCTCGACCCGTTTCACCTACTGGATCGACCGCTCCCTCAAGTGTGCGCTGGTCGATTATCTGGAGAATCGTGTCTGACGGCGAATCATCTGCCTTTAGCTGAATCGCAAACAAGCGCGTCAGGTGTTGTCATGTGAGTTACGGGGCGCTGCCCCGAACCCTGCCGCTACGATCTTGCTATTACACAAGGCCAACCCTGCCCGGTCTCCGCTAGCGCCTGATGGCGCCCACTACCACACGTTCATGATAGGTTGCTAACAAGTCCGCATCAGCGGACCGCCGGAGGCCGGTACTTTGCTAAACTCAACTCATGAACGTATTGGCCCCAGCATTAGCAAAGTACTAAGGCCGGGAGGCGCGGGGTTTGGGGCGGAGCCCCAGTATCTCAATTGACAACACCTGCAAGCTTTGCGAGACAGCGCCGATGTTCTCAGCACTGCAAGACTTAGTATTCAGCCCTTAGCAGAACAGGTGCTCAATGAGGATTTTGAAGCCTATGGCGATAAGGATGACACCGCCGAGAATTTCGGCGCCGGCGTGGAAGCGGGTGCCGACTTTCTTGCCGATGAGGAGGCCGATGGCGGAGAAGGCGAAGGTCGTCAGGCCGATGATCAGGATTGCGCGCCAGAGGTTGGTGCCGAGGAAGGCGAAGGAGATGCCCAGGGCGAGGGCGTCGATGCTCGTTGCGATGGCCAGCACCAGCATGGTCTTGAAGCCGAACGATGAATCCGCCGGCTTGTCATCTTCATTCTGCAGCGCCTCGCGGATCATGTTGCCACCGATCAGCAGCAGCAGGCCGAAGGCAATCCAGTGGTCGATTTTCGTCACCAGGTCGGCGAAACTGATGCCCAGGTAGTAGCCGATCACCGGCATCAGCGCCTGAAAACCACCGAACCAGAGTCCGACGGTCAGCGCTTCGCGCCAGGACGCCCGTTGCGCAGTCAGGCCCTTGCCGATCGACACTGCGAAAGCATCCATCGAGACGCCGATGGCCAGTAACAATAACTCCCAGAACGACATCCTATCGCATGATGAAGAGGTAGGCAAAATAGATGGCCTGCAGCAGCACCAGCACCACACCTTCCAGCCGGTCGATACGGTTGCGCATACCCGTCCAGGAGAAGATCACGAGGCTCAAGGCACACATGAACACAGCCGTGTAGTCGTAGATGGTGATGTTGCTCATGCTCAGCGGATGAATGACCGCTGCGCCGCCGAGGATCAACAGGATGTTGAACGTGTTCGAACCCAGCACATTGCCCAGCGCCAGCTGCCCCTTGCCTTTCGCGGCGGCTACGCAACTGGTGGCCAGCTCCGGCAGTGAGGTGCCTGCGGCAAGGACGGTGATGGCGATGAACTTGTCGCTCAGGCCGGCCATCCGGGCGATGGTCTGCGCATGGTCGACGAAGAGGCGTCCGCCGAAGATCAGCGCCGCCAAGCCGACGAGAACAAAGGCCAGCGCCTTGAAGAGCGGCACCGGCTTGGCCGGCTCATCCTCTTCTTCCATATCCAGCAGATTGTCTTTATCATGCATAAACGACGACACCATATACCATACAAACAACGCCAGGAACAAGATGCCTTCCCAACGGCTCAAGCCGTCTTCACCGATGCCGAAAAGCGTCTTTTTGAGGCCGAGCAGGATGAGCAGCGCGGTGATGCCGATGTTCACCGGAATGTCGCGCCGCAGGTTGCCACGGGTGATGGCGACCGGGGCGATGATGGCCGACAGGCCGAGGATCAGCGCCGTATTGAAGATATTGGAACCGATGATGTTGCCGACGGCCAGGTCGGAGTTCTTCTCGATCGCCGAGATGAAACTCACGACCATCTCCGGCGCCGAAGTGCCGATGGCCACAATCGTCAGGCCGATTACGAATTCACTGATGCCCCAGCGACGGGCCAGCCCGGAGGCGCCTTCGACCAACGCCTCGGCTCCGATGAGCACGAGCGCCAGTCCCGCCACCAACAATAAGATTTCAATCGCCATTTTCCTGCGTCTTTTGATTTGCGGCGCGAAGATACAAAAACGATTCTAATTCCAAGCTAACGTTTTTTGAGCCGTCTCCCCCATCCTTCCGCTGCAACGCAAGCCTCTGACGGTCAGTTATTTAAATAATATCCTCCCCTTCTCAACAAAGGGGAGGATATATCACAAGTCACTGACTGTCAGCTGTGTACGTTGCAGCGGAAGGGGCAGGATGGATGTCAGCTCAGGACGAGCTGGCCGTCCTTGAAGGTGGCGGTGATAACGCTGTCGCGGCTCAGAGAGCCGTCGAGGAGCTTCTTGGCGAGCTCGTCGATGAGTTCCTTCTGGAGGACACGCTTCACCGGACGGGCACCGTAGGCCGGGTCGTAGCCCTTTTCGCTCAGGTAGTCGATGAAGTCCTCGGTGAATTCGATGGTGATGCCCATCGAGGCCATCTTCTCCTTCAGCTGGCCGATCTGCAGCAACACGATCTGGCGGATGTCAGCCGGGGTGAGTTCGTGGAAGACGATGATCTCATCGATACGGTTGATGAACTCCGGACGGAAACTCTCCTTCACCAGTTCCGGTTTCAGGTTCGAGGTCATGATCAAGATTGTGTTCTTGAAGTCGACCGTCCGACCCTTGTTGTCGGTCAGACGACCGTCGTCGAGCACCTGCAGCAGGATGTTGAACACATCCGGATGCGCCTTCTCGATCTCGTCGAGCAGGATCACCGAGTAAGGCTTGCGCCGCACAGCCTCGGTGAGCTGGCCACCCTCGTCGTAACCGACGTATCCCGGAGGCGCGCCCACGAGGCGGGACACCGTATGCCGCTCCTGGTATTCGCTCATATCGATACGCGTCATCATATTCTCGTCGTCGAACATGTACTCCGCCAGCGCCTTGGCCAGCTCGGTCTTGCCCACGCCCGTGGTACCCAGGAAGAGGAAGCTGCCGATCGGCCGCTTTTCGTTCTGCAGGCCGGCCCGGCTGCGCCGCACGGCGTTCGACACGGCGGAGATGGCCTCGTCCTGGCCGATGACCCGCTGGTGAAGCACCTCTTCGATGTGCAGCAGTTTCTCGCGCTCACTCTGGAGCATTTTGCCCACCGGGATACCGGTCCACTTGGCCACGACCTCCGCGATATCCGCGTCGGTGACGGCCTCATTCATGATCGGGTCCGGATTGGCGGCCTTCTGCTTCTCGAGTTCATCGATCTGCTTCTGCGCCTCGGCCATCTTGCCGTAACGGAGTTCCGCCACGCGGCCGTAATCGCCGCGACGCTCAGCGGCGTCCGCCTCGATGCGGTAATCCTCGATGGCCTGCCGGTTCTCCTGAATGGCCTTGAGCAGGCCTTTCTCGCTGTCCCACTGCTTGCCCAGTTTCTCACGCTCGGCACGGGCTTTCTCGAGTTCTTCCTCGATGGACTTGAGTTTCGGGGACTCCCCTTCCCGCTTGACGGCCTCGCGCTCGATCTGCAGCTGCTTGATGCGGCGGTCCAGCTCGTCGATGCATTCCGGCACGGAATTCATCTCCAGTCGGAGCTTCGAAGCGGCCTCGTCGACCAGGTCGATGGCCTTGTCGGGCAGGAACCGGTTGGTGATGTAGCGGTGCGACAGCTCGACGGCGGCGATGATGGCGTCGTCCTCGATACGCACCTTGTGGTGGTTCTCGTACTTCTCTTTCAGGCCACGCAGGATGGAGATGGACTCAGCCACGGACGGCTCATCTACCATCACCATCTGGAACCGGCGCTCCAGCGCCTTGTCGGTCTCAAAGTACTTCTGGTACTCGTCGAGCGTAGTGGAACCGATGGCCCGCAGTTCGCCGCGCGCCAATGCCGGCTTCAGGATGTTGGCCGCATCCATCGCGCCGCTCGAACGTCCGGCGCCCACCAGCGTATGGATCTCGTCGATGAAGAGGATGATCTGCCCGTCACTCTCGGTCACGGCCTTGACCACACCCTTCAGACGCTCCTCGAATTCGCCCTGGTACTTCGCGCCGGCGATCAGCGCACCCATGTCCAGGGAATAGATCTCTTTGGATTTCAAGTTCTCAGGCACGTCCCCGTTGACGATTCGCTGTGCGATGCCTTCGGAGATGGCCGTCTTGCCGACACCCGGCTCGCCCACCAGGATCGGGTTGTTCTTGGTGCGCCGGCTCAGGATCTGCAGCACCCGCCGGACCTCATCGTCGCGGCCGATGACCGGATCGAGCTTGCCGCTGCGCGCCCGCTCGTTCAGATTAATGGCATACTTGCCAAGCAATTCCAAATTTTCTTTGTTCATATCTTAACCTCCTATTTTTTCAATGATGCATAGGGCGAAACTGGCGGGCTGTGCGCTGGCCTGGTGGAGCGTTCAGTGTTCTTCGTGTCGAGTGCTCGCAGACACGAAGGTTCTGAACGCGCCTCAGGTTAGCCCGCAAGCGGAGCCCGCTGATGAATTATCAAATTAGCGACCAATTCGATTTTTGTGACAATTTGTCAGTATTGGAAATCTCGAATCGTATTCTTATATTTGTGGGTTGAACATCAGACAACTCATTTAAACCATTCCAATATGAAGAAAATCCTTCTGTTTGCACTTGCGCTCATCAGCATCGCCGCTACGGCGCAGCCCCCGATGGGCCCGATGCCCCGCCCCGAAGATAAAGGCGAAGGCTTCAAATTTACGGTCGTGAAAGAGAACCCGATCACTTCTGTGAAGAACCAGGCCAGCACCGGTACCTGCTGGTGCTTCTCCTCCCTCTCGTTCATCGAGTCCGAAGCCATCCGCATCAACAAGCTGAAAGAAGCCGACTATCCCGACCTTTCGGAGATGTTCGTCGTCTCCCACGCCTACGCTGACAAGGCCGTCAAGTACATCCGCGTCGACGGCGCGCTGAACTTCGCCCAGGGCAGCTCCTTCGGCGACCTGGTGACCGTGCTCAAGACCTACGGCATCGTGCCCGACGAGGTGATGCCCGGCCTGAACTACGGCACCGACCGCCATATGCACGGCGAACTCCTCGCCGGCCTGAAAGGCTATATGGACGGCATCATGAAGAACCCCAACCGCAAGCTTTCCACCGCCTGGTATCCCGGCCTCCAGGGCATCCTGGCCGCCTACCTCGGCCCCATCCCCGAGAAGTTTACCTACAAGGGCAAGGAATACACCCCGAAGAGCTACTTCGCCAGCCTGAACGTCAATATGGACGACTACCTCGACTTCACCTCCTGGACCCACCTCTCCTATTATGAGCAACATCCCGTGGAAGTGGCCGACAACTGGCGCTGGGAGCAGGCCTGGAACGTGCCCATGGACGACATGATGGCCATCATCGACAACGCCGTCATGAACGGTTATACCGTAGCCTGGGCCTCTGACGTGAGCGAGACCGGCTTCACCCGCGACGGCATCGGCATCGTGCCCGACATGGCCGCCATCCAGAAACAAGCCGAGCAGGCCGGTTCCGACCAGGCCCGCTGGGTAGGTGCCGCCGCCCAGGGCCAGCGCCCGACCTTCAATAAACCGGTTCCCGAACTGACCATCACCCCGGAAATGCGCCAGCAGGGCTACGAGGAGAAGACCACCACCGACGACCACGGCATGCAGATCTACGGCATCGCCAAGGACCAGAACGGCAACAAGTTCTACATGGTGAAGAACTCCTGGGGCGAGACCGGCAAGTACAAGGGCCTCTGGTACGTTTCCGAAGCCTACGTGAAGTACAAGACGATGGATTTCATGGTCCACAAGGACGCCATCCCCAAGGATATCCAGAAGAAACTCGGCATCAAGTAATCCATGAAACGCCTTCTAACCATCCTGATAGCAGCGGTCCTTTGTACCGCTGCTTTCGCGCAGACCCAGACCATCTACACCTTCACACCGGTGCGTGACATCCCCGTCACCTCCGTGAAGGACCAGGCAGCCACGGGCACCTGCTGGTGCTTCGCCACGGTCTCCTTCCTCGAAGCGGAACTCCTTCGCCAGGGCAAGGGCGAATACGACCTGTCTGAGATGTTCATCGTGCGCCACAACTACGACGAACGCATCTTCGACAACTACCTGCGCCGTGGCCGCGGCAACATCAACCCCGGCTCCATCGCACACATGGCCACGAACGCCGTCGCAAAATACGGCATCGTGCCGGAAAGCGCCTATCACGGCATCCAATACGACTCCCCGGGACACAACCACCGCGAACTGTCGACCTACCTGAAGGGCATCGCCGACGCTTCGGTCGAGTTGAAAAATCTCAGCCCCGAGTATAACAAGCTGGTCAAGAGCCTGTTCGACATCTACCTGGGCGAACTGCCCGAGACCTTCACCTATGAAGGCAAGCAGTATACCCCGGAGAGCTTCGCGAAAATGCTCGGCTTCGGCGACATGAGCGAATACATCGAACTCACCAGCTTCAGCCACCACCCGTTCTACCAGCAGGTGCCGCTGGAGATTCCCGACAACTGGGACAACGCCCGCCTCTGGAACGTGCCGCTCGACGACCTGATGGCCATCATGGACAACGCCCTGACCAAGGGCTATACCGTGGCCTGGGACGGCGACCTGACCGCCGGCGAATTCCAGCACAACCGCGGCATCGCCATCTGCCCGAACCCGGAAGACTTCGCCGAAGCCGTCAAGCTCGAGAAAGTCTATCCCGACCGCGTGGTGACGCAGGAGATGCGCCAGAAAGACTTCGAGACCTTCCGGACGGTCGACGACCACCTGATGCACCTGACCGGCCTGTACAAGGACCAGAACGGCAATAACTTCTACAAGACCAAGAACTCCTGGGGCGAAGGCCGCAACAGCGAGATGAAAGGCTACCTCTATATGTCGAAAGCCTATCTCCAGATGCGCACCGTCAGCATCATGGTCCACAAGGACGCGATCCCGAAGGATATCCGCAAGAAACTCGGTCTCTGATGAAGAAACACATCCCGAATACCCTCACCCTGTGCAACCTCCTGTCGGGTTGCGCAGGGGTTGTATTCGCGGTCCGGGGCAACTTCTCCGCCGTGCTGGTGTGCCTCATGGTATCCGAACTGTTCGACTTTTCGGACGGTTTCACCGCCCGCGCACTCCATGCGTATTCTGATATCGGAAAGGAGCTCGACTCGCTGTCCGACCTGGTCAGCTTCGGCCTGGTGCCCGCCGTCTGCCTCTCGTCGTGGTATGGCATCGCCCATCCCGACATCCCGCTGGTGCGCTGGTTCCC
>Ga0310690_10001845_pt1 | contig 36477 bp, 19 predicted proteins | sample AusTroGonzalo_MG_2_FD_207661 | JGI IMG/M metagenome (GOLD analysis project Ga0310690, IMG submission 207661) | Bovine rumen microbial communities from tropical cattle in Woodstock, Queensland, Australia - Gonzalo_04 (v2) (version 2) | ecosystem: Host-associated > Mammals > Digestive system >...
CCGGCCGTGAGTTCTTAGCCTTAGATCTCGAGAGGATGGTGAAATTTATCGAGAAACCAAAGAAGAGGTTAGAGTTGAATGGATTTGGCTTGACGGGAATACAGAAGGAAAGGAATGGAAGAAAGATAGAAAAACGACTCCCCAAATTTAAACTTCAAGCCATGCCCACTACCGATTTTCACAGCCTCTCGGAATATCAGGCTATAATAAAATCGGCCGAAAGAAAGTGCATAATCTATTTTAAAATTCGCGCAATCGGCCTTGGGAAAGTTAAGCCATATGTAATAGAAATACATGATGACCCCAGAGGAATTTATACAGCTTCCGAAGAATAAGATAAGAGAAAGAATCGAAAAAGCTTGGAATAAAAAGACACCAATCTATCAAATAATTCGGGATGCATTTGGAAAGAAAGTGTTTGCAGTCGGGTATCATAGGAAAAAGAAAATACACAAAGGAATAATACTTGATGTTGGATTTGATGGGTCGGAAGATGGGAGACGATTCATAAAACTAGAACTCACCTACTGCTCGGATAGAATAAAAATCACAATAAACGACGGAACTGTGATTAATATAATGAAGCTAAAGTGGGATGAAATAGAGAGATGCTGGATTCAAATTGTATGGTAAGCCCCGAAGAATTTATTAACCTGGGAGAAGAAGAGATAAGGAGAAGGATAGAAAGTGAAAATCCATTCCTAGGCGTTTCTCATGTGGTCCGGCGAAAGAGACTTAGAATGATAGAAGTGTATGTAATGAAGAGATGCCTAGTTTATTCAGAGGGACTAAGAAAAAGAACCGGACAGAAAACCATAGAATACGACCTATTCATAACATATCGAGAGCTTGGGATATGGGTAGTAGTAGAAGAAATAGAAAACGGAGTCAGAGCAAAATCAATCAGAAAATATAAATACTCGGCGGAAATAAATAGCTGGAAAGAAATAGAAAATGACACTATCGGAATTAATAAGGGAAAAGAGTGAGAAAGAGATAGCTGAAATAATAGAGGGGACTAAATGGAATAAACCTCGAATTACCACCTCTCCACTTGATCTCTTAGACGAACTAGAGATTACCCGGTTTAAAGTTCTCCCCGAATCCTATGACTTAATAACGGACTGGATTAAAAGAAAGTATTGGAAAAGGGCGGTTTTAAGGTGGGTAATGAATGAGAAATCTGGGGAAGTGTTTATTAGGATGGCGGAAAGAGATAAATACCTAGAAATATATCGAACTGGACGTGGGAATGTATCAATAACTGCCATATCCAGAGGAACACTAAAACAAGGATGACACCACTCGAGTTTATAATGCTTAAGACAGGACAGGAAGTTAAGAAATTAGTCCTGGCGGCATGGGAACCTCAAATTAGTCCTATTGAATTAGTAAGAAAAATTGTCCCTAGAAGTTTTAATACCTTTCATTCCGACTCAAATATACACAAAGGCCTGATAGTGTGGTCTTATAAACGAGGAGCAGCAACGTATATAAACTGCATATATCTGAATTGGCGAGTAGATTTTATGATGTCTATGTTAACTGGCGAAGTGTTTAAAGTAGATATGGCAATTAGAGGTAGTGTGGAAGATTGGGAATATTATAAGGTTAAAGATGATATTAAATGAAAAGTTTGATATCATTTTTGTTTTGTGATATTTTTTAACATTATAGGAAATACACATTATTTAGAAAAGAATTGTATCGAGAAGGCATTGCAAGAAGTCTAGTATGATATTCTGGATTAGTTATGCAGAAAGGAAGAAAGGATACTGCTCCCCGCCTTCACGTCCCAAGCCGTTTCGGCGGGGACCTCATTCAGAGGTATCCTCTGAATGATAACACTCTCTATACGATGAATTCTTTCTCTTTGAATGAGATAACACGAAGAAGGCCTGAACGTAGTGAGGGGCGATGAGTGATGTATAAAGAATGTCATAAATGTCATAAAAATATACTTTAATAGGATTTGCACAAGTTTTGGAAACAAAATATGACAATTTGCGCTTTTCAAGACCTCAATGCCTGATTAGTGAAATCAAGCAAATCACAAAATATGACAAATATGAATAACGATAGCAATCAACCAATTAAAGTAATCATTCCAAAAGGTATTAGACATTTAAAAGACTGGAATGATTTTTCTATACCAGATTTTCCCTGTATTATTGATAAACAGGTTACTGGTTGTGGTTTTACTGAATTTTGTCTAGGCAATGAGGAAAACGTAGTTCTGTGTTCTCCTAGAAAAGTTTTGATTGAGAATAAGGTTAGACAACACAATATTCTCAAGAAGGGCATTTTATCAGAGGTATACTATGCGTATAATAAATATGAAAAGCCCTCAAAAACTGATCAAAATCTTAAGACAAAATCAAAACTAGAAGATGTCAAAGAAGAAGAGGTTCTAGACGAAAAGCAGAAAGAGGGGATTAGACAAGGCGTTGAAAAATATTTTTACTACTGTTTTAATAAAGGAATCCCATGCAAGATTCTAGTTACGTATGATTCTTTCAAGTATGTAAAAGAAGTTTTAATAAAGCTTAATCAGCTTGAGAATTTTAGAATAATTGCAGATGAGTTTCAGGCAATTATACAGGACGCCAAATTTAAGTCAACAACGGAAATAGAGTTCTTAGATCAACTTCAAGGAATTACTAAATTATGCTTTGTCTCTGCTACTCCAATTCTCGGCGCATATCTTAAGCTCTTACCTGAGTTTAAAGATCTTCCATGTTATGAGTTTGATTGGGAAACAGAGGACCCACTTAGAGTATCTGAACCTTTACTAGAACCTTTCTATTGTCCAAGAGGAATTATAAAACCTGCGTGTGATATTGTTAATGAATATAAGTCTGGAAACTTTAAAACAACAACAATATACTATGATGGAGAGGTTAGAGAGGTAACGTCAAAAGAGGCAGTATTCTATGTAAACTGTGTGAATAATATTTGTGATATTATCTCTAGAACTGGACTGACTTTAGATGAATGCAATATTATTTGTTCAACGTCAGAGGATAATGAGAAGAAGTTGAGAAAGCTTTTTGGTGTTGGAAAAGATGTAGATGTTTTTGGAACAATACCGGGTGAAGGAGAGCCACATAAGATGTTCACCTTCTGTACGCGAACAGCTTATATAGGATCCGACTTTTATTCAACCAATGCGAGAAACTTCATCTTCTCTGACGCAAATATAGACTGTCTGACGGTTGATATTCAGATTGACATTCCTCAGATTCTAGGAAGAGAGCGTCTAGAGTGCAATCCCTGGAGAAACCGTGCAGAGGTGTACTTTAGATTAGTTGCTAAAAACGAAAGTACAGAGCATGGGGAAGAACAGCTAACTAATAAGGACGAAGAGACAAATCGTCTTCTAAATATATATTATTCAGCAGACGAACAAACAAAAAAGTCTTTAATTAAAAAATTCCAAAAAGATTATTCTAATTATAAAGACGATTATGTAGCAATTAATACAGATAAAAATGGAAATCAGACCCTAGTATATAATAATTTGGTTAGAATTAATGATATGATGGGTTGGGAATTATTACAGAAAAACTATAAAAATCTGTATAGAATGCTGACATCTTTATTAGGAGTTGATGGAGCCGCAGCTGGAGATATATTGAGAAAAATAAACGATATACCTTATTTTCATGATAAAATGCAGTATATCTATGAACTTAATATGCCAAATGATCTAGCAAAGATTGTATTAGATAATATTGGAGATGTAGACTTCTCAAAGTATTATTGGACAATCCCAGCAGAAAGGGCAAAAGCACTAAAATATAGAAGAGGAAATCTTGAAACAGAGTACAATTCTATAAAGGGCATAAAGAGTGTAGATGCAGTTATTTATGAAAATTTTGAAGTTGGACAAAAGTATTCCAAATTTACTGCAAAATCCTTACTGCAAAAAATTTATGACAATATGTCCATTTCTAGGACAGCAAAAGCATCTGATCTATCTGAGTATTTTGAGATCAGAGAAAGCAAGGTTGTAAATACTGAGACTGGTAAAAGAGACGCTGGCTTCGAAATAATTAAAAAGAAATAAAACTGAGAGAGTGTAGATTTAATTCTATGCTCTCTTTAAATCCAAAATAATAATATGGCAGGAATGAAGTATATCCTCTCGTCTGGCAGGGGAACGACTAGGGTGGAAGAGTATATAATCGATCTCTTCAAACTCTACCTAAAAATTGAGCCCGGTGATGTTCCTAGTCTGCCGGAGTATGGTTTTAACTTTGACCTTTCGGGGATATACAAAGCTGACCTACCGAGAGAAATAGAAAGCAGGGTGACATCACTGGTTAATAAAGTCAATTCACGTTTTCAGGGTGGCGTGCAATTATCGTTAAAGTCCCTGGAAATGATAAGCGAAGAAAAAGTAAAAATGGTAGTCTCGGCTGGTGAATATGCCTCTGAGATAACTTTAAACATATATTAGATATTATGAAATCACTACAAGAATACAGACAAATTTATAGAACAATAGCACAGAACCTAGGATATCGTGGGGACAGTGTTGAGCTTCTTGTCCATCTCTTGGCTAATGCGACTTATATTGAGGAGGTTGAAAATATCTCTTATATGGAAGAATCAAGTCTAGAGAAATCGCACCTGACCAATTCCAAGATTCAGCACTGTATGGATCTTATGTACTCTATTTATCGTGGGTCCTGTCCGAGAGTTTATATTAAGTTCAAGGCTAATAAAATAAAAACTCTCACACCCTATTCTGAAATTGCGACTAGTAGTAATTTTAGTGTATATTTCTTAGGGTATTATGGACCAGTGACAGAGGAAAATCATGAAGCCGGGAATGGAATAGATGAAGATGGAAATTTAATGGATCTTGGTTTTTCAGAGGGTTTCACATTTAATTCAGATCTTCACCTAGCTCCTGATCAAACTTATATTATCTGTGGGTTTATCTCAAAGTCACCAATCAATAAAACCGTTGATATAACTTATGACAATCCTTATTATATCGACTTAGATGGAGAGAACCTAAGTAATGATATGTTCGTCCAGATAGCAAAACATAGTGATTCTGGCTCAACATCACCAAAAATATATAATGTAACGAGAGATTTTAAGGACTATCTATTACAATCTGATAGCAGTAGATATGTATTTGATCTAACGACTCCGGGTTATGGAAGTCGACTATATTTCAAGGATTCAATTGATGTCGAGGTTAGTGATAGAGTATATGCCACTTATTTTCCGTATGTTCGAGTGTCTGATTTCTTGCCAAATGAACTGGGGAAGATTATGATTTCTTTCGGTGAGCTACAGGAATTTGATGCCGGCTATTTAACGAGAGGTGATAAAGAAATTGAGGGAAAGGGACTGATTATATTAAAAGAATCTGACCAGGAAAATCTACTTGAAATTCATTATAACGCAAATAAATCTAGATATCAAAATTCAATCGTGCGCAGTAATGAAGATATGGGCGACCTGCTGAAGAGATATAGCTACAATGGAGTTCACTATTCAGAAATCGTGGCAGAGGCGGCTTGTGTATTTGAGACGGACATGACAACTATTTACTATGTTCCTCAGGGTAGTGCAAGATTAACGACCGACCAGATTAATGATTTTATTGAGCATCGACTAGCTTATTATGTTACGAAGGATATTAGTATTTATCCCGCCACCCCTGAAACAATTACTCTCGATATTCATGTTGTCTTATCTGCTGTTGTTGATAATTTGAATAATAAAATAAAAGAGATTGTGTCTAAATACGAGAGAAGTTTTACACAGGCTAAGAATATAATGGACTCAGCAGTGTATGATGATGAGGGAAAGAAAGCAATATCTCTTGGGTCTGGGGCATCTGATGTTCTTAGTCAAATCTCATCGGCTGTCTCAAAAATAACTGGCGTCGAATATGTTAAGGAGATTAAATTCTTTGGCTTTGAAGACATTGGAAAGCATGACACTCCATTCTATTTCAAGATTAATAGTATAATATCAACATCTCTACTGTAATATGTTAAAATTTGATTATTCTAAATATATTAAAGGTTGGTGGGATACTGATATGTCTTCTCCTAATGTCATACCAGTAGTTAAGCAGATGGTTGATATGTATGAGAAATATAGGAGCGATATATATAAAGAAGCCGAAGATACTAAGCTAATGATGGAGTTTAGAGTCGACCCGGTTCTTAAATTCGTTGCCTATGTTTTAACTAATAATACAGATCTTAAGTGGGGAGAATCTGAGGGTAGTTTTTCTGATCTCCCTGAGGATGTACAAATGGGAATTCTTAGATATATAACCGCCGTCTTTTATTCCGTTAAGGGATCGACCGCCGTGTTTTATAAGCTAACAGATTTCTTCGGATTTATATATACATCCCCACCAACATATACCCAGAAGAAGCTTGATTTTGAACTAGCCGATAAGGACGGTGAAGGAAATAATATACTTGGCTGGATAACAGAAGAAACAAGATTTATTAATTATTTCACTAATTTCCTACTTGAGCTCCTATTTGTTGGGAAAGGCGAAGTTCTTGATGATTCGGCTACTTTTGGAATGGACGCAATAACAATGAGAATTAATGATGATGTTTATATAAGGGCTAGTATTAATGTTGACTTATATAGATATCACATAAGCACAATAAATAATGGAAGCTAGGATAAATAATAATGCAATCGGAGGAATATCTAAGGCAGTGTATATTCCTAATTCTTCTGGCTCTACGATTACTTGCTATAATGCTGGTAAAGCTGGAATTAATTATCGTTTCTTAGAGTATGGAGTTTCTTATTTAGCTACTGATCCCTCTGATTTCAATATCCTAGAGAACATGACATTAGGAAAAATAACTGAATTCTTTGGAACGACAACTCCGAATTATGATGCCTTAGAAAATCTTTATAATACTGCTGTTCCTTGTGAGATTGGTGAAGAGACAAATCCACAGTATAATAATTACTTCGGATCCTTCGTAGCTAATCAAAAAACCGTCTATGTATTCTTAGTCCCCGAGGGTATATCAATGATTAAGATGTACCAGGATGTTAAGGGTGAGGATACATCTGAATTGCCTGATGGTGATTTGACGGTGGTATTTGATAAGCCGATAGAGGTAAGTGAAGCAAAGGTTGTCTATATCTCAATCAATCAAGTCGGCAATGGTGAAGATAATGAGGTACAAGTTGGTTGGAAGTCTTGGATGCAGTTATTAAATCCGAATAGACGAAAACCCAAGTCATTAATTTCACTCGAAGATACAAGAATAAAAGTCCCGAGAGTTGAAAAAAGAGGATGTGCTTGGTATGATGCTGCCTCTGGGACTATCTTAGGAAACGTAGAAATACCAGAGACAAAAGGAAAACTGCTAAAGAATAAAAAATCAGCTCTTCTTCCTAATGGTTGGTCAGCGTGGAAATCATATCGAGAGGGTGAAAAAGTTTTATATCCAGAAGGCAGAAGAATAAATTTAAAAGGGGAAAACTTGGATTATATCGAAACTTTGCCGAAAGGTGAAGTTTGCCTATATGGTGCTTGTAATATATCAGATATAATTCTCTTAGACACTGAAAATAATAACTCAAGATCTATCTGGTTCAACGGTGCATCTGAGCTAATCCAGAAAGAGGGAAATCAAGAGTTCGCCTATTATTCTTCCCCTGCCTCCTCGTTAATATATAGGAGTGAGAAAGAGGAAGACGAAATATCAACTAACCCGGTCCAATTAGGAAAGGCAGATCGTGAGTATAGGTGTCTTAAATTTACTCTTCCCTCCGATTCAATGGTTAAGATTTCATGTCAGCCCGGGAATTGGTTAGATGGCGGTTGTTTGATTATTGAAACAGCTAGAACATGGGTTTCACTGAAGGATAATAATATGGGAAATCCGCCATCCTCTTTATCAATCTGGTGGTCTACTAAAGAAAGCCTAACGGAGTACTATACACAGGTAACCGAATTGTATTGCCCTGGTGGTGATATTGTTCCGTCAGGCTTAATTAATGTAAGATCTGGAATAAATGAAATAGGCGCCAGACTAAAACTAAAGCCAGGTTGGAAGGCTGGAGCAAATCAATATCCAGGAGTTGAAATTACACAGAGACTAGAGACATTAGACGAAGGAACTGATACTTATTTTCATGTGTCAGTCAATAAAGAATATGATCAGTATTGGAAGAGAAAGTATATTATCTCTGTCGATCCTGAATCACCAAATATTACTTTCCAATTCCCTGTCCTACCTACTAACTCAACATCAGGCATGGGATATAGCGAAGGAGTAAATATATCTGAATTCTATCGGAGAAAAAATCCAGACAATATTAATTATGGAGTTACGATCGATATTAAAGAAGAAATAAAAAATAGATCATTAAATTATGATTCAGACATACCGATCGATGATTTTCTAGAGATGCAGAATTTTGATATTACTCCTAGTTTCCCCGGTATGACAATAACTGAAGATGGGATAGCTAATATTGAGGAAGTAATGATTTATGAAGGACAGTTTAAATTCGTGCCAGCTAATAGAATGCTAAGTGTATTAATGGCTAACTCTTATGATTTCTCAGTCTCTAATCCATATGATGCAGTCGAGTATGGTAGTATTGTTGATGGTCTTTCATTTAGATCAGAGACTGGTGCTGTGCCGGGTTGGATTTGGATTAATAAGACAATGATTGAAATAGAGGAGGACGAATTTGAGCCCCTTAAAATACCTCTCACTAGCCTAGTTGATGGTAGTGAAGAGTCTGTCATAATTGATGGACTGAACTATGGATTTACTAGAATGATAGTAACTAAGTCTGGTAGAGAGTATAAAATAAAAATAGAAGATATAAGAAATTCAATTAAAATAGATATAGTAGAAGCATGAAACAAGGCGGAAAAAGTATAATTGGTCTTTGGAAATGGAATTCTAGCGCTATATTTGAAAAAGGCGATTTTGTAATAAAAGGCGAAAATATATATAGAGTTAATTCCACGACGATAGAAGGAACCGATCCAGACGTAGATCTTGGGAACGGTGCATATGAACTATATCCTGGCAATAGGATAGATACTAAAGAGGAATATGAAGAGATAGTTAATAATTCTGAATCAGCTAAAGACCTATATGTTTCGTCTAGTGCTTTAAATAGTATTTTAAAAGACGTATACTTTGGATTAGACTCGAACGGAATTATTGACTCAACCATCGATGTATCTGAAGAAAATGTAATAACCACTTCTGAGGATATATCAACTACATCAGGAAAGGATATATTGGATGAGCTAATAGATACTAAGAATAAAGGATACAATAATGGAACAATTAAAGTATCTAAGAATCTACCCAGTATTAAAAATTTAGTAGGCCATCCAGATGAGAGTGAACTAATACCTAGAAATGGAAAACGTTGGGTAGTTTGCGATAGAGGAGATGAGGTTGAAGGAGGAGATGCTAATAGTCCGACGAGATGTAGAAAGTGTTGGGAATGTGTTAGGGCATGTAAGAACGGAAGAATTAAGAAGACTATAGACAATAAACTGGTTATTAATAATGGTGATCCTGAGAATATAAATGAAATAAGTGATGATATAGCCAGCGGATTTGAAGACGCAGTTAATATTTGTCCTTATCACTCACTATCTTATACATCATCTTCTGAAGCAGCTATTGCCGAGTCTAATTATTATCTAAGTTCTTCAAATGGAGTTTCTGAAATACCAACTAAAGATTTAATTGTATTTGGAGCTAAGACATATAAAAAGAAGGAGCAGCAAACAACTCCTGGCGAATATGCTTGGGTACAGACTGGTTCTTCCACTCTGGAGTCATACTACCTAATTGGTATTGCTATGCCTGGTTCAATGTTTGAAACTTATACAAACGTTGAGTACATGAATCGCATTAAAAGTCGAGTTGAAGAACTACTTGTCCTATCAACCAACTCTCTCGGTGGTTCAGTACAGTGGTATAAAGAACCTGGTGAGGATTTAGCAACTGGTAGCGGAATTATCTCACAACAAACTTCAGAAAATAATGGAGTTAGAACTACAATAACAGTTACTGAAACTTATTCCCAGACCGCATATCAACCAAAAGCTATATGTATGTTTAGGGTTTCAAACACTACCACGCTTTCACAAGTAGTTGAGGCAATGTTGGCTATAAAAGAAGAAATAGATAACTCTTACAATAATACGTCTTCTTATTCCTTTAACTGGAAGCAATATATTAGTTATAATAATTATAGTTATTCGGCCGCACTACCTAATGCAATAACGATTTTCACTGGTACCCTCCAAGCAACAGCGGTAACCTATGAATATCAGCAACAAGGAAGCACAACCACTGACGTATACAAAACGGCTTCATACAGCCCTTATCTCTGCGCATTTATAGATGCCTTAGATTGTATGGGAGAAGCTATTGGTGGATCCGAGTATGCAAAGTGTAGAATAACTCAGTCAGCTTCTAGTGCTGATCCAACCTTAGCTCCTGCCTGGCCAAACCTTAGAACTAGAAGATTTCCATCAAAATGGTCAAGCACTCTTTATCCAGATACCACAAAAACTACGCTCGATCAGTACCCAATTAATACATATTGGGACTTCTGGGGAGATCCAAATATAGAAGATCATAGTGCACAGAAGAATTATTATGCAAATTGGCGCGATGAAAGATTTGATGATTTCTATGCCGCCAGCTATAATCTGACTGGTAATATTTTCTGTGTCAAAATACCAGAGGAAGCAATTCAGTATCTTAATGTAAATAATTCTTCTCTAAGTACTGAGCAAAAACAGGCACTAGGCTCTAGAGTTCAAGCCATATTATCAAGACCCGGTACATGGCCTAATGCTGTTGGTAGTACTATTACTGGATTTATGACAGCCGGTGGAGCAACTAATTTACAAGGTCTTCAAGATATTATTTCATTAATGGGATATTGTGATTCTGTCTTTAATATTACTTTTGGTAGATATCAAGATAATACTTATATTACTGGTTCTTCTGAGTTTGTTCAGGGCGTTGAAAATAAGATAAGGAATCACGAATATTATTATAAATTAGATCAGGCTGAGTCGGCTCTTGGTAATGCTGGTGTATTTGACGCATATACAATTGATACTACTTTAGAAGAGTGGCAAAGATACGCATCAAACAATTTATCAGACTACTATCTCCACGGCGATACTAATGTTGGTTGGAGTGTGAGTGGAAATGAAGGCCCTGGTTTTGCTCTTCTACCTAGAGTTTTATATTCAGAGTGGACAAACTTGGTGCTATCGGCCAATCTCGAGTCTGATGAAGCTGGTGGAACAAACAATAGCAATCTTCTTCTAGTTCCGCGTTGGCTATCCGAAGGAAGTAATTCGCCAGTTGGAAGTGGCCAGTGTTATACTAATGAAGATGATAGAACTCCTTTCTGGACTCAATTACACGGCGATGAGGGAGCATCCAGTAGTGGAAATGCTGGCTCTAGAATTGATACAAACATTAAGTTTATTGAAGGATATTTTGATAACAATTTCTTTGTATCAACGGCGGATAAATATGCCATCCTGAAGCAATATTCCTACTATGGTTCGTCCGGGGAATTACTAAGAGTTCAAGAGTTGATTGATCCCGACTATGGCGAAATGTTTATCAGAAGTACGAAGAATCTAGATTGGAAGCCGTGTGTAGTTAATGATAAGAACACGGTTAGAAAGATGGCTAGACTCTTCTCTACTCTTGATACATTTAGACAGAGCCCTAGTGCAGAAACTCAAATAACAAACAGTACTTATGGAACTTCTGCTATGAACACTTGGCGAAAGGATGCTGGTTGGGAGTTAAGTGAAGCAATAAACGATAGACATTATTTTGTTAGGAATAATGTAGCCCCAGCAGTATTCATTCTATTAGTTAAGGCAGGCAATAAGTACTATAATATAACAATTTACACCTCACGAAATTCAGTCGACGCAACTTATAATATTACTCAAGATATTTCGATTAGTGTTAAATATTCTACTAATCTGAACAAGGTATTTATTATATGTTCGTACGGAGTTGATTTGGAGGATATTTACTATGGAAAATAATAGATCAGATGTAATTATCGCCAAGAAATTAGGAGGGGAAACTGATCCTGAATATGGAACTAATATCTTGGAGTATACTGGGTTTATAATTGATGATCCAAATGATGTAGTAAGAAATAGATCCACCAACTCAGCCATCAAGTGTACGGAGGTATATCAGAAACTAAAAAACAACTACTGGTTACTTCGCGACTCTAGATATTACGTTGAAGGTGGAGCTAATTCTGATTTTGATTTTCAGATTAGGTTTACTGAATTTGGAGACAATAATAGTAAGTCTGGTCCTATTGATTCTGTCAATGATTCAATAAAAGGGCCGGGAGTTTCAATTCTAACCTATATCAATGAAGAGAATATAGAAAGCATTAATAAGTCTGTTTCTTACGCAGAAGCAGCCGGTTTTAGAGAAAGTGCTGATAAAATGGTAAATGATTTGTTTTCCGAGGTATTTGGAGCTACAACAGAAGGGGAGGGTGGACGTTCAATCGCTCTCCCCAAAATTGAAAAAGTGTTCTACGACTCTTCAAAAACTAGGGTAAGCCTTTCTTCTGATCCCGACAGTGAAGAAAAGATTAGTGCTATTATTCCTTTAGTTGTACCTGGATCTGATTTATATACGAATAAGTTATCTCTTGGTCCACTGATTAAGAGTGATATATTTCATCCTGGTGCTAAGTGTGTGATTGAGCTAGTTATTAATTACACAAAAGAGTCAAAAATATATTCTAAATCATCTATGTTCCCTATCTTTACCTATACTGAGACTGGGATAAACAAGAATGAAGTTGATCTGATTGTTGATAATGAGATTCGAGTTTACTTTGATCGGACGTCTGAAATGTTATGTTTAGAGAGACTAGATCAGAGCATAGATGAGTATATAATTGAGGGCTGTACTGCTAAGATAATATTATGATAACGGACAATCAAAACGAACATAGTGTATTTGTTCTAAGTCCGCCAGAAACATTAAATAATTGTAATAAAATTCTCTTGCTTAATAGTGCAGACACGACTCCTCATTGTGGTAGTGTTTCGCTATATAATATTGAATCCGTTTATAATTATGCTATTAATAATTTAATTGATTATTCTGGTACTGATGAAAATGTCCGTGCTAAATTAATTAATAAAACGATTATTAGCAAAGGAAATAAAAATCAAAAAGCGTTTCAATATAATAAGCCTTTCTTAATTAATGGATTTGATACGATTATTTGTATTTCTGACGCTAATGAAATTTTGGGATATATAAAGTATCTTGAACCACAGGGAAATAGACCAAGAATGATGAATATTATGATAGAGCTTCATCCGATAGCAAAAAATGGAGTATCTAAGCTTGAGATTAATTATAACATCGAAGGTCTAATAATTGATGATAATGAAGAGGACAAATACAAAGACTACCTAAGCATATCGGAAGCCAGAAAAAGGATACAGAGAGGGGATAACCAATATTCTAATCATGTATCCAGTGGTGAAAATATGTTCCTAGGTGATATGTCCGTTGTATCAGGAGAGAAAGCGATAAAGCTAGATCTATGTTATGGAGAAAAAGTTAATCCATATCCAGACACCGATTTTGATAACTTTGCAATTGGTTATGTGGCGGGCGGTGATCTAGCTTTATATTCCTGGACAAATGATACATATAGCGTTACCAGTCTGTGTTTGAAAGATATATACGGAAATCCCAAATCATATATAAAAACAAAAGAAGGAAGGGCATATGTTCCTAAGTACTTCACAGAGTCAGGTCAGCAGAGAGAGACCAGAGTAGAGTATATTTCTGGTCGTTATATAGCTTGTCATGTCGTTGGTCTAGGTACTAAGCTTTATGATAGTTACCTCGGCGAATGGCTAGATAAGAACACGTTAATCTCTGACCCCTACTCGGTAACAAATAAAATATACGAACTAGCATCTAATAGGGTTCGATATTCAGATCTCGCCAAAGTTATTCCTGCTGTCTCTAGAGCTTACATGATTGATAGAGAGAAAACAGCGATTCTTATGCCATTCAGAGTTATTGGAAACTGGGTAGCATTTAAAGAAGATGGAGAGGATGATCGAGTTCTGGTCTGCGGTTTGACATTAAGAGCACATATGACGATCGCAGAATTTAATAACTTGATGTTTTTAAATGACTATACACTAATCTTAAAAGAAGAGGGCGGTTATGTAGTTAGGGTTTTCTCAGGCATGTATAAAACTTTTGCCACCCCTGAGTATAAACGATTCTGGCCCGAGGCTGATTTTAAAGGACAGCAGCCTGAGGAATATCCAGAACCAATTATCACCTATAGTCTCTTAAAATCATCACTTAGATTCAATAAAAGAATCGCAACAAATCCTGGCATTAGTTCTATTTTGACTACATTTGCGGGATTAATTTTTTATAGAGATTCTGAAAATAGATTATATTACTTATGACCTTAGAAATCATAGAACAAGGACTCCTTAGTCGAAGTGATTCCAGAGTTGTTCTCCGTGGCATTGATGGAATATGGGAGCCAGACTTACATACACTTAGGATTAATCTTAAAAATAGTCTAGTGGAGAAAAATAATAGGGGCGTGATTCAGTTTCCTATTACTGTCTGGTGCACTTTAGATAATCAGGATGAAGGAATGCCGGTTTTTAGAATATTACCGGAAAGCGAAGAGGAGCAATATGATAGAATATGGAAGACAGACGAAATTAATATATTGATTGATGTTGTCTTCCCAGATTATGTTTGCGCCGATATAGTCCCAGAACTTACCACTTCCAGTATCGAATATATTGAGAGTAATGGTAGACTGATAAATGGAAATCTTTTTGATCTTCTTTCTGATGCTGAAATATCTAAGTTTGCTGATAGGGAGTCTTGGTATAGATATATTAGGATTTCTAGTGATAAGTCCCTCTCATCAGCTCAGCATATTGATAAAGATGGAAGGATAATTTCTCAAGAATATCTATATTACAAGTATAGTAATCTTAAGGTATTTTTCGATGGTGGCGTAACTAAACTTTTTAATCTAGATCCGGAGGCAATGTATTTAAGATTGTCCGGATTTGCTGATAGAGAGGAATATTACGTCGAGGGAGAAAATGAGCCAGTTCTTATAGGTAGGTCGGTAGTTCATATTAAAGAAGTTCCCGGCCTAGAGATAAATCCAAGAAGCCGAGATAAGAGTTTATTTACAGGCAGATTTAACTATTCAACCTTTACTTTATATTGTGGAGAAATTGATGGGGTTAGTCTAATATCAGATAGTCCTAAGTCAATTAATTTCGTATCATATAGTGGAGGTGAGCAGCATGTAAGTAATAATATAGCTTTCGGATCTTGTGAGCCTCAGAATGATATATGGGAATTTTTAGAAGCTTCGACTGATTTAAATAGTTATCGAGACTCTAGTAGTAATCCAGTCTTCTTCTTATCTGGTCCAACAACTATTTCCTTTACTGTCTGGAATGCCTTTAGATCTAGTGTATATTACTCACTAAATAATGTTTCTCTTCAGGGTGATCTAGCTTCTCATTTTACCCTAAGCCTACAAAGCTGGGATATAAATAATTGGGGAAGCGGGGATAACCAGAAGAAGGGAGTGTTAGAAGTAAACCTAGTATCAGACGGGAGTGATAATCTAAATGGAACCCTCACACTATATGATGTAGAGGATGAAACCGAGATTGTCTCTTTCACCGTTAAAACTCTCCAGCCAGACTCTAAGAACAAAATATTTATCTTAGATTCGACCGGTAGCGATAATAACGGCGAATTTAGATTTGTTCCGGAAAGTGGAGAAAATAATTGGGCTGGCTTTGATGTAATTGGTGTATCAGAGGAAGCAGAAAAGGTTGAAGTTAAGTTTCTAAATGTATATGACTTAACTTGCCCGCTGACTATGTATCAATCCCATTCAGAAGTATCAGTTAGCTTTTCTGGTGGTGAGAAAACTAATATTGCACACGCCGAGAAAGCAATATTCTTAGCCGATGAAAGCGAGATCAATATTTCACAGTATATCAATCAAAATATAGTCCTAGCTTACGGAAAGGAATATACTATACTTGCACCTGGGGGAGAAATATATATACCCGATGGAGATACCTATTTAACTGACATAGAAAATTCACGAGACAAGCATCTTCGAGTATATGGAGAATTATCAGATCAGCCATATAAAATTGGTTATTTCTTAAGTAGTCAAACACAGCATATTAGTGAAACAAGCGTATATTTTGTTAATATAGCAACTCAAGAGGCAGATCTACTTAAATTAAATTATAGTGGATTTAAACTACAGGAAGATTCTAAATATTTAATGGGCTATTTCCTGGCTGGTTTTAATCTTGATAGCATAAAAACAACACAGGAGACGGCTACTCTAATTCCTGTCTATTCTATGCCCAACATTCAACTTTCAGGTGGATGTGTAATTAGAACAGCATATGATAGATGTGAAGGACAGGTTGATGCTTTCGTTGGCGTCTCTGAGGTTGAGAATTTAGTCCAGGAGTTTACTACTAATACTCACTTAGATGCAAGAAACTTACTTTTAGGTACTGGTAAAACTTGGATTGATCTTACTCTGCCTAATGGAACTTATAATGTACCTGGTCAGAGTGAGCCGGAGAAGAAGATATATGAAATAAAAATGCCAGTCTCGACCAATCCCGCCTATATACAAATTGATGGTGAGAAGTGGGCTGAAATAACTGGCGGCGCTTCTTCTAAGTTTGCTGAAGCCGGTAGTACGGTTAGAATACCAATCAATGTAACTAATACTGCATCACGTTTTGAGAGAGTAAAAGTTCAAATTCAGGTTGGTGATTCAGAGTCGACGAAGGTAGAGGAAGAGTTTAAAGTTTATAAGGCAGCTAAGAAAATTCAAATACAGCCAGATGATAGAATTGTTTCCGGTGATACTTTAATTTTCGAAGAGCCTGTCGAACTATATTATCCATATGGGTTTTGGTTAACTAGAACTCTCGGCCTTCATGGTACTGATAATAATGGAAACTCTCGACGATATTTTGTTAGACGAGGCCCCGCATTTAACTCTGCCTTATATAGTCCATATGAGGAAATTCATACTGAGGTAGCGTCTATTACTGAAATAAGTGATAGTGATATTGGTGTCTTCGATGGAAACCTAGTTCGTGGAACAACAAATACATTTAGTTGGGAAGGAACAAAGAACACAAATAAGTTTATTCGAAGCGAGGTTATCTCATCTAGAAACGAATACAGTGATCCAACGTATTTTAGTAGATATATTCCAGAGTATAGAAAATATGATATAGTCTATAAGCTAACTAAGCGTGATGACTTCTTCCCACAATATCCGGTCAGTAAGCTGGTTATTAAAGAAAGTCAAAATTCTAGTCAGCAGCTATTCTTATTCTATATGCCGGGGAATCCATATAAGCTAGCAGCGGCGTCGAAGAGACATTATATACAGATTACTCCACAGGCTAGATCTGACTGGAATGCATATATGGCAGATCCAGAGAATGTGACAAAACCTGCCTTAATTCCTGGTACATTTGAATTAAAGAGCAAATATTTCTACGTTGACCTTGGATTTAGCACAGAGTATGATGTCAATTCGCCAGATGGAACTTCAGCTATTGATCTATCACATAAGTCTGCCAGATATCTATATCATACTAATGGTGATGTTAGAGGAACAGATCATGGCGACGTATACTCAGTAAATAAAGCATTTCCTAACTTTAAGGTTCAGGTATCTAATAATTCAACAGCTGACGAAAGTGCAATTATAGTTAACTATCAATTTGATCCAAGCTTATGGCAAGGAGACGAGACCGATAGCAGTTATAATTTTGTTGCTGAGTTATTCTTTAGAACTACTGGTGATCCTTGGAATAGTCATAGATCTGAGTTCCCTAATGATCTACAAAGCATCATTGGTCATACATTGAGTTGGTACTATTCTGATACCGCTGATTGGTTTAATGAAGAGTATGGTAGACTTACAGTGCCAGGTACGCAAGAAACCTATGACCCAGAACCATATCTTAGACTAATCGAAAACACTGGTCATCAAGAAACGGTTTGGGAACAGGTTGCTTATATGCCAATGAGATGTCAAATAAGAGCTAGTGAGGATCCAAGGTCTGAGGAAGCTGATTTAATGGCATCTTGTTATGGTACTTTCTACCCTTGGGAAGTTCTTGGTGGATACAGTAGAAATGAAATAACTATTGTACCATATCCTAGTGAGCCTGAAAATAGAATAGCTGACATTGACACCATAACTTATAATCAGGATCACACTAGATCAACTATTAATGTGCTGGTTAAGTCTAATACATTCAGAACGCCGGTTAACCCATCTTCTCAGGTCATTGAAAAATATTACCTCCCAAGAAGATGTAGCTTAAATACTCCAAATAGTGGAAGTTCTTCTGGTGGTACGGCTCAGTTCTTAAATATTGATCAGCAACCAAGTTCAGGTTATCTCTACTACCAATCAGATAATATTAATCCAAGTATCTATTGTGCAAGTCAAAGTCCGGGCCTGGGTGCACTAATTCAAGATGCCCCAGTAATTGGAAAATCAGCCGGTAGTGTTACTGTTTATTTAGAGTACCTAGATACAACAAGCATTCAGGCATATATAAATGATCTGGAAGAAAATAACTCTAGCACTAATATAAGTTTTTCCAGTTATATTGCGGATTCTAGCAGAGATAGATATGATTGGAGAGGAAGAGCAGCTAGTGAGAATACTGAGGCGCAGGAGAAAGTTTTTGATATAGAGATAGTAGGAGATGTTGGTGTTTCTTATGATCTTGAAATAAACAATACCGAGGGAGGAAATATTGGAAAACTTGTTCTGCACTATGATGAGAATGCAAGCGAGGTAGAAAAGTCTGGTGTATTTAGATTAGTCAGGACGGATAATAAGGCAGTCATTCTTGAGATAGTTTTAAATCAGCCGGGTAATACGGTAATTAATGGCTTCTCTGGAATAATTAATTCAGCCGGTATTGGTAGATTAGTGCTATCATCAGAATACGTAATAAGTGCTGATAATATTTCTGGACCTGATATAGTCGAGTTTATTGGAACTGGTGGTGGAGGTTCTTGGCAATATAGGGTAGAATTCCCAGAAAACCATACTCCTGATCCAACCTCTAGAGCAATAACTGTAACTGCTCCTCAATTGCCAGATGTTGAATATACATTATCTCTATCACAAGGATATCACGGAATTCATATTTGGCGCGAGAATGAGGCCGGTACATATAGGACAGACTGTGATGCGTCAGGTAAATATGTATTTGGATCGATGGAAAATAAAGAGGACCTAAATAGCAAATACCCTTTTGATTTCTGGTACTCTGAGCCATATAGTCCAAACGGCGAATTTGATCTAGACACACAACTATCAACACCAGCTACAGTATTCCCTAACGGATTCGATATTTCCAAACTAAAAGTCAAGTCCGTTAAGTACCAAATAGTAAGCCCAAATGATCTTCAGTACGAGGTTTCTGATGTATTTGCTTCTGTATCAGCTGATGTTGTGTATGCTGGAACAATTCAGGATCCATATCCATATATTCAAACGCTTGGTACAGTCTACGAAAATAAAAAAGAACAGAATCTTGCTCTTGTTGTTGAAATGGAGATAGCTGTTGATTACGTTACTTCCATTAGATTTAGAGCAGGTTCAGACATAAATACAGAAATACAAGGCTTAGAAGCGATAAACAAAGTACAAATTTGGTATAAAGTTTAAAAAAATTATTTATAGAAATGAGTAATTTACTTGAGCATGTGGGTGATCTATCTGATTCCCTCGTTAAGCTCGACGAAAAAATTGGGTTTAAGAGGATAATCGGTTATACGGTCATCATCTTAATTGTTATAGGACTGTTCAACTTTAAATCCATAGTAAAAGAAGTAATTGAAATCGTTGAAGAAATAAGTGTCCAGATACATGACGAAAAAATGGAACAACGAGATCAGCTTCTTTTTGAGTTGAATCCAGTCCTACAAGAGTTTAGAGCAACACTTAATGCAGACCGAGTTTTGTATTTTGAATATCACAATACAAAGGAAAACTTAGTCGGTATTCCATTTAAGTATGTTGATCTTGTATTGCAGAATCTAAAATATGGCATTTCACCGGTCCCCGAAAACTTAATGTCTGATATAAACGTCGGCATTATCTCTGGTCTTTATGAAGCAACAAAGTCAGGAGAAATAGTTTATTGTACGACCGAGGACCAAAATAGATTCAGAATTTCTTATCCGGCAGCTTGGGAGATCTTTGGAGGAACAGATGGATCAAGCCAGCAGGTATTTATTTCTATCCCAGGTGTACGACAGCCGGTTGGAATGATCGTACTTGAGTGGATGGATGATGAATTAGTATTAGATAAACAGGAGATAATGGCCGTTTCTTATAGGGGTAGCGGTAGTTTTATCCCCAGAATTAACGGACTAATAATGTCTAAATCAAACAGATAAAATCATGACAGAACACGAAATTTCCGAATTAGCTAGTAAGGAATCTGCTTGGATTGTTGGTAAAGATATCGTTCCTAGCATTTTCTATCAGATGATATTAAATGAAGGCGCATGGGATAAGGATGATGAAAGCACTTATCGTATTTGGGTAGAAAATGCAAGTTTGACCGATCCAGAAATGGAAAAAGGTAAACTAATTGCTGAACCAGGTGAAATAGCTGTTGTTGAGATTCTTCCATCAGTCGCATTAGGGTCAGAATATCCGGACGTTTATGTAATTATTGATGGAAAAGAATACGCTGGCCTAGGCATTCTGTCTCAGCCACTTAGATTTTATATGAATAGAGACCATAAAATTGTCATCGATTGGAAACACGGTGAGGTTTATGAGTCTTTCAGAGTGATTGTCAATAGAGCAGAAATCTAATCAAAGAAACAAATCGAAAGGGAGTATTATGATTTCGCTTATAGTACTCCCTTTTAAAATAATCAGGTTAAATGAATACTATAACAAGAATACAGATATCTAGATGCTCGTCTATATTTGGTAACAGACTAGCGGCATTAATACACTTAAACGAATATACTCACTCAGTAGGTCAGCCAGTGATGGTAAGATATACTGATGAAAATGGAAAAACTGATACTATAACTGCAATAGGTGTAAAGTCCGGAGTAGGTAAAGACTGTTATAGTATTATTTCATATGGACAGGAAGGAGCAGTTGGTGGAGTTTTCTTTGATGAGCTGCCTGATGTTTCTTCCCTCGTTCATGATGTTCCTTATCTTGCTCCTCTTAATGGCGTCTGGTGTGTTTTCTATATTGATGGATCAGGTACACAGAGACAAGTAAAGGAATTATCAGACGGAGACAAATTTTACTCACTCTCGGATTCCCACATGTATTATTTCAATGGGACGAGAGTATTCAGAGATGATAAGGAAATTGATCTACTAAATGACAAGTTCGAATTATTATCTCATGGGAAATTAAGTGTTGAGCTATATCATTCAGGCACATTAAAGAAGACCGGCGAGAGTATTAATCGACCCCTTCTTGATATATCTGTTCTTGATGCAAACGGTATAGACTTAACTCTAAATTGTGATTTTAGCGTAGTTGACGAGGATGGATTAGATGTTCCTTGTGAGATACTTAATGAAAAACTCCTCTTAGCTACAGAAATAAATACAACAAAGACATATACGATTACTGCTTCATATACAAATTCTATCTATGAAGATCCAATAACAGGAGTAGGCGAGATCAAGTTTAATTTCGTTGATCCAATTAAATACGGGGTTGTTGGTGGAAATGAAGAAGAAATTTTATGGGATGGCGAAGGAAGTTTAGATTTAGTTTTCAACCTAAATAAACAAAAAAGCTATCTAAAAATTTCTGCCTCATATCCTAGTTTCAATCATATCTTCGATGTTCATGGACTAGATTATATTGCCGACTATAAGATAACAAGAATTGGTGATATAGTAACTTACGAAAAATTAGATGCAGTAACAATAAATAACTTTATACAGAAATTTACAAGATGAGTGAACTAAAAGGAACAGTTGTTTCGTCTCCTATTGTTCCATTCTCTAGTGAAGACCGCTTTCCTACCCACTATGCCAAATATGGTAAAGGTGGATTTATGTCCGTCGGGAGCATAGAAGAAAGAAATGCAATCCCCAGCGACAGATTAGAGGAAGGTATGTTTGTGTATGTAATAAATGATCCGAGCGAGATTTATTCATACCAGTACTTAGGCGGACAGTGGACTAGATCAAAGATAGGTGGTGAAGCAGTTGAAAGAGTAAGTACTATTTCCGACCGAGATAGTAAAGATTTCCAGGTAGGTACTCTTGTATTTGTAGAAGAAAATGGCACGTTCTATCTAAAGAGGGACGGAAACATTTGGACGAAGATACTAACAGACATTGATAATTCGTCTGGTATCCCGGTATTTAATAGAACCCAGATTGAGGAATTAACTAGAGAAGGAAAATTGCCAACTGATTATATTTCCGTCCCTAGTGTAAATGAATTGAGCGGGGTAGCTTCAACAAATACATATACAACTGCCGGCAATGGATACTATCTTGATGTAATATTCTCGACAATGAGGAAATTACAAGCGGAGATAGCTAAGATTAAGAACACGTTTAACTATGGTCTCTACTCTTACACCGACACAGATACAGCGATGTCAAGAGTAATGGAAGGAAAGACCAGCGTAGAAGAATCTGAACCTCTGTGGGCAATTTCTGAATCTGACCTAAGCGCAATTGATGGTGTTTGGGTAGATATGACAGATAGCAATTCCCTTGAGCCTGAAACTTTTGGAACGGATGTAAGATCGGAGGGCACTTATCTTGTTATTAGAGGTACCGCAAAATGGAACGATGTTGAGTCAGGATTTATATCGGCTTCTGACCCTAAGATCTTCCTATATATGACAACATCTGAAACAAAGGTAGCTCTAGACCTTCTTAGCTTAGATACCGATAATAGAACACTTACATTAGACCTGGAAACTCTCGGGCTAAAACAGTTTACAGAGAGCAGATATAATATAATGGTTTGTGTATCTAGGGAGAAGGTGGCGGAATCAGGACAAAGATATGGATCTAACTTTGTCTGGATATCTGTTGGAAACTACGTAACTGGTGAAGTAGAGGATCAAGGCTACTGGAATCTCGAAACAAATAGATTACAGAAGAGAATTTACGAACTTGGTGATAGATATACGATTCAAGCGGCCCATTTTACGAGCCTGAATCTATATAAGTTTGATGGATATAGCAAGTATCAGGATTTCTCGAAAAATGTAATCCCAAGCACACCAAGCGACGACGAATATAAATATAGAGTAGCACACATAACAATTAGGTCGGTTAAGAATCAAGAAGACTTAGAAAGTATTAAAGATTATCTCCCGACCAACGAATTAATATATAACGAAGAAACAAGTGGGTTATGGATAAAGACCTCTAGTGGGGAAGTAAAACAGATATCCGGAAACTCAGGTAAAGAAGACGAAGATAGTGGAATGAATAAAGTAGAAATTGCACAGTGGTTAGCCCAGAATGGAATAATCATTAAGGATGGTGAAAGCGTCAAGATGAATAATATCGCTGACGTTACATTTATTCACCAGGAAACAGGCAAAGCTTTCAAATTTTCAGCTGACTCTGAGGGAAATCTGGTTGGTAAAGAGGTCCCTGATACTACACTAGCTGATAGAATGGCAGCCGTCGAATTTACAGCGGACGGAACTGAAGTAGCTAATATGAGAGGTTTTGTTGGAACACTTGGCTATAAAGAATACGCAGCCCTAACTCCAGCAAATCCACCCAAAGAAAAAGGAGACATTAGACTTTACTCTGACCGTATTAAGATCGGAGCAATCTATTGTCCTTATTCAGCATCCCAGCCCGCTTATGGATGTTCTCACGCTTATGTAGAACTAGAAAATACATCTGATCAGGATTTTCCTCTTGATAATGTATACCTTCATTATGCAACTGGTACTTCTGGTGTTCAACAGTCAGACCCAGATGATATAACTGTTTATCATTTAGCACTTGAAGGAAAAATTCCAGCCGGTGGTACTTATCTTGTGAGAGGTAAACAATACGCCTCATTTGATTCAGCCGACTGTTTTATTAAAGTTAAGACTTACGATAAAGAGTGGTATATAGACGGAACGGATGGTCCAGAACTGATTGATTTTACACAGAATCAGAACAATACCTTCCTCTTGACTTATGGAATGGGAGATGTATCTTTTACAACAAACCTGGTATCATCTAACTCACTTCACGAGACAAGCAGTGATCCATATTCCGGTAAGGTTCCATATCTATTCCACCCTTGCTATATTGATTCGGTGTCAGTCAATAACCCAGTAACCGTTGGTGGTACTGGTAAATATTGGATGGGAGCAAAGGTTGTTGTATTTAACTCAGTATGTAATGTTACTGATGATACTGCTAAAGTATATGATGCAATTTATAAGAACACCTTTGAGCTCGATCCTGCCAAACAAGCATATCAGGCATTAACTGAATATGATAGCTCTAGACACCGTGGAAAGAATGCAACAGACTTTCAGTATATTCTTCTAGACAAGGAATATATTGAATTCCCTAAAACCAAGGAAACCTGTCCAGTTGCTAAATTTACTCCTAAAGCATCATTCGAACATAAGAATGTATGTACTGATAAATCAAAACTAGACTTAGAGAAGCCTAATATTGTCTCTGTCAGCTTTGGTATTGATATGTACAGAACTAGATGCTTTAACTGGATCTCGGCCGGCTATTTCAGAGAGTATGTTTGGATTAGACGGAAAGGACAAACTTCATGGGAGTCTAGATTTGAATCTTATAACCCAATTGAAGAATCCGACGAACCTGGTACAATGACCAAAAAGAGCTTTGGTACCTTCACGAATAACACAACGGGCACAACAGATACAGTCCAGTCTGTTATTTATGACAGAATGGTTGGTGTTTTCCCTGCTGACGGAACTAAATACACCTCTCATAAGTGTGTAATTGATGTTCTGGCTGCTAAGAAAACAACGGGCAAAGAAGAGTATGAATATGTGGTTGGTAGAGCTGATAAGAATATGCAGCCAGATCCAGATCATACAAGCGATATCCAAAGCTTTACAATTTACTCGACTGAATATACTCCTAGAATATTCCAAATTACCGACCAACAGGGATTCCATTGGGTTGAATATCAATGTTGGGCAGCTGCAGCAGAAGAGCTTAATAAGACTATTTCTGAAATCGCTGAAGCTGAGTTCATTATCCCAGTTCTTATTAATACCGGTGATGTAACTCAGAATGGAACTAGAGTAAATGAGTGGTTAGATTATTACAATGGTGGACGTTGCTTATTTGATCACCTAGAGCAAATGAATATAGTTGGTAATAATGACCTTTGCGGAACCGATCCTAATCTACTAGGTACTGGTGATGATGAAGGCAAGTCTAATAGCTTCTATTTCCACGTGTTCAATTGCTATGAGATTGATCCTAACATCTTACCAATTATTTCTAACTCCAGAGCAACTAAGTATATTCCTAGCTTCTATTATTTCCAGACAGATTCCTATAGATTTGTGAACCTGAACACTGAAATAACAGAAGTAAATTGCAAGAGCTGGTTCCAACAGAAAAAGACCATTGCATCTGGTAAGGAATGCACTGTTAATGTTTACACTGGTTGGACAGTTCAGCCTGCTGGTGCAACATCTGCCGACGTACCAGAATATGATAATTCATTTACCACAATCTATAGCATGGTATATGATATCTTAAATAGTGCAGGTAATAGAGAGATTGTTGCAGCATGTCATGAAATGCCTTTCACCGTTGTAACTGACACTAACTTAAGCCGTAGTGTTGTTCACGTTGATAGAAGTATTAGTGAAAAGCTTACTGGATCTCTGGTCGGATGTCATTGCAATAGACTTAACTACTCTGACGTTAAGGGCATCTATTGGTTATCTCGTCTCCTAGAGCACTTCCAGGTCAAGCTTATGATTGGTGGACACAAACATACTTATGCTTGTACTAATCCTCTTCGTGAGTTCTACTACTATGGTGAAAACAAGAACTCAATTGCTAACGGTCCTATGACTATGGAGAGAACACTAGCCAACGATTCAGCTGTTTGGTCAGCCACACCTAAGCTAGTTTCTGGTAATCAGTATGCAATTAATGGAACAGGAGAAAATCTTGCAGCAGATGGAACAGTAGACACAACTAAGTTCCCTCTAATGTTATCTGATACTCTTGGAATTACTAACTCAAATAATACAGTCTATCCTTTCTATGGAGTTAATGCAACTGACTTCAATAGAGGAACTGGTGTTGTGTATTTCATGTGTCAAGCTACTGGATTTAAGCTCAAATCAAATAAGGAGCTTCCATCCCCTAGCCAGAGATTCTCATACGTTATTCCTAAGACAACAGTTCAGAAGACAGCAGCCTCACCATACAAGACTGATAAACCTAATGCTAACCAGCAGCATCCAATGTTTGCTGAGATTAAGCTAAATGGTAGTAATTCATATACCATTTATCTATATCGTGTTGAAAATATTATGGTTAAGTCTAATCTATTTACTCAGTGGCAGCATTCTAAGTCAGCTGCACAATATAAGTGGCTACAAGGAAATATATCTTCTGATGGTACTGAGGATAAGCTGTATGGTAAATGGGTAGCATCAAAAACAGCACTAATTGAAATTTAAAGAATAAAAAATGAAATATAACGGCAAGAACATTATAACAGATCAAGATATCACTTTAACTGGAAATGGACATCAGGGGGAAATACTCTCTGATGTTCTCTCCAGTCAGGATGATAGAATTACTGACCTTGAGGGAAATATTAAGTGGATCTATAAGTATGGTGGTGTCGGATCTGGTGCTGGACATGGCGGAGGCGGAGGCGGAAGCGATAGTTCTACTTGGAAAGCTTTAGTTTCACGCGCCGATAATGGACAGATACTAGTTGATGGAGGTAATGTTAACTTTCCTGATATTGGTGACTATCGTCTAAAGTTCCAGATACCAAAGGGAGGTGGTACATCGACCTTTAATGTTGAGCTATCTTATGAAAATTCACACGGAGTTCAGTTCTCAAACGACCTCTATCTTAGATATGATAATCAGTTTACGGGAACAAGAGCACTAACCTTGGATAAGAACGGTGTTATAACTATTAAAATAACTAACCAAGATACTGGTGACTTTGTTACTTATACTGTAAACTATATTGTATCTCCTTATAAATTCAATCTCTACTATGTATATGCAGATGATCATTCCAGATTTACTCCAAGTAATAATATTATCTTTATGGAGGAAGTCAAGGATAGAGGTCTTCTTGCCGCACTTGAATGTGTAGTATCTGTTGGTATAAACTCCTCCTCTTTCTCCTATATAGATTGGGATGGAGTTACACATAGTAGTTCTGAAATAGAGGACACGATCCAGGAGAAAGCAACTACTATAATCTATCTGCCTTTATGCGATGATGTTAGAGCTTTTTTATCTGACTCAGCTAATGCAAGATTCTATCAATTCTCTGTTTCCATTGATATTATTCTCGAAGGAAACGTTGAGAAAGAGAAGATTGGTTTACTGTCTCTTGGTGATAACCTTGTTCCTAAGGAAATTTATCTAAAGGTAGTATCTGATAAGGAGCTCTATGGAACTAGTCAGTTAGTTTTAGACGATCAAGGAAATATTATTCAAAATAATTATCCAAAAGATAGCCAATACGTAACTGGTCCGATAGCATTTAAAGTAACTCCATATCATGGTTCATTAAATCCAAACAGAAAATACTCTCTATCTATCTATGTAAATGGAGTTTTAGCGCCACAAGCTAATGGTGTTATTCTGTTTGACCAGCAGGAAAAGTCAGTCTCAGTCGCTATTTCAGATTATGGTGAAAAAATTCTAAGATTTGAAATTAACGAAGACTCAACTGTTAAGTCTTTTGAATATTATATTTATGTTAAGGAGACTATTTCTAGTTTTACCTGGTATCCAAAAGACGCTGCCGATAGATTTAGCCCAGTTGAACAAGCATATTTTAGACAATATAATAGTTATAGCAACATAACAGGTCTTTCAAAGGATAGTAATATTCACATGACCGTTAATGCTAGAAAACAAGAGTATACATTTAATACATCTACTTCTATATCTTCTTATAATGGATATGATCAGTTCTTATCTCTTGGTATACAGTTCTCTAGCATTAACGACCTAGAAAAGCCTATTTGTGCATTTAGAGCTAGCAACACTCTTGAAGGTGCAGTCGTTATCTATCAGAATAAAGTTATTGTTTCTGAGACCAATGCATCTGATCCTGATAATATAACTGGTTCGGGCTGTGAAATATTCCTTCCACCTGTTGATAAGATGGACCAGACCGATATGGACGGTTTCCACGTTATCAGTATCTATAAGAAGCTAGAAAAGAAAGAAGGAAATAACTTCTGGAAAGGAACGTACGTGTATATTGATGGTGTTCTTGAAGGAGCATTTGGTTCATTCACAACTGTCCATAGAAAATACGAAAAGATCGCCTTCTTCCCAGGTAACTATTATGTTAATCTAGTTGAAACTGCCTGTGTTCAACATCAGGACTCCACGCCCGCAAAGCAGTACATGTCCGATCACGATATACTGGGATATTACTATGCATATGATACTCTCATTCTAAAACACACAATTGATCCAGATAGCTCCGTTACTAAACTTTATGAGGCCTTTGGAGAATTTACCTATGATGATGAAAACTTTGTCATAGCTAAAGAAAGTACCATTAGAAATATCGCTAAGAATTCTAGTGCACCTGTTCTCTTAATGACTTTCGTTGATGATTCAGGTAGGGTTGGTAATTTTGTTGGCTATGATCAAGACAATTTTAGAATGTGGATGAGTGAACATTATGAAGAGTCTCAGGGTGATAGCTTGGAGAAGTGGCCAGTTACTATTTCTTGGGCAGGCGGAGAAGAAGACCTAAATGTTATATCTCTTCCTTCTTCATCAACTCCCGCACAGTTCTATATCAAGCCTCAAGGATCATCTACTCTAGGCTATAGATGTAAGAACTGGGAATTATATGCACCAACCCATGAACAAGACGGCTATTCATATATCTACTCACCTAACTTTAAATCAGTTTCTCAGGATGCATCAGATTCAGCTAAGGAAGAGGCATATAAGACTTTCCTCCCCGAAGAATCATTTACTTTGAAGGCTGATATTGTTGACTCTAGTCATACGAATAATAATGCTATCGGTGATTTTGTTAACAGTATTACTAAAAAGTTTGATGCAAGTACCCAGAGAAGTAGAACATATGCCGGCTATATTAAAAACTGTTTGACCGGTTTCCCTATTCTACTTTTCCTGAGAACTAGATATAAGAGGTCAGCTGAAAGTACTGCAACCGACCAAGGACAATACTATTTCTTAGGTATCTATAACTTTAACCTAGGTCGTAATTCATTCTTCAACCTTGGCTATAAAGATGTTAGTGTATTCGACAACGAAATAGTATTAAGACCTGGATTTAACCTCTATAGTATTGCTGATGATGATAACTCAATTAAGGATGATGTCGTCGTAGCTGAGGTCCAGGGTAATGATAGATTCTTTGATTTCTCACAATATGGAACTTCAATTCTATTTAAGTCCGAAACCGATGAGAATGATAAGACCTACATGTTCGGTGATTTGGTTTATGGTGCTCTCGGATCTCCTAATGCTAAAAATAAAATTCAAGAGTTTGTAAGTAAAGTTTCTGATGCTGGTGGATACATTTTCAAATCGATTGGTAAGTCCTTCAGTAATTCACTAGAGGATGATGAATATGGTTATTACAATCCTTATTCAGCTGTCGATGGAAATGGAGTTCCGAAGAATAGAGTGCCAAACTATAAGTATCAAGCCACTCGTACATTCGATCCACTAGTTCCATATACATTTGAGAGAGTACCAGATTCAGCTAACGAACAACAGTCTCTTCAGGAACTTGTTGTCGGTGTTGATCTAGGCGATGGAAATCTTCAGAGAGGTATAGACTTTAATGCCCTTTGTGAATACTATACTATCTGTATGGCATTTGGTCTAGTCGACTCTGTTCAGAAAAACCTAAATATCAAGACGTGGAATGCATCTTCACAGGTTCCTAAGTTCTATCTAGCTTTCTATGATATGGATACCTGTCTCGGTGTTTCTAACTCGGGTTCTAAGATTTCCTATTTTGCTTTCTCCGATTATTGGACATCAGGTATTGATTCAAACGGAAAAATTCTCCCAGCTACTGTTTATAGAGACTACTCACCAAAGAAACGTGAAGGTGAAGAGGACGATTCTAGCTCATTCTATGATGTACCTAGCTCATTCCTATTTGCTATTGCTAAATATGGATATGAGATTCTAAACCATAATCCGGAAGAACTTATTGCTAGTGTTCCTAATAACCTGTGGGGAGCTTGGCGTAGTGGTGTTGAAGATCCGACTGATAAAACAATTGGATGTCTAAGTAGTGCCTCTAAGTTTATTGAGAACTTCTACAAACACCACCTGAGCACTATTGACAGAAGCGCATATAACTTTAACTACAAGTATAAATATTTTGCTAAGGCCGATACTGGTCGTGGCTTTGATACTCTTAACTTCCCTAAATTCTATGGAAGAAAGTTGTATTATACTGAGGACTGGTTAAATGGTAGATTCCATATTCTGGATGCTTACTTTAACGTAAATGGTATTAGTGATAAACTAACCACCAACTACTCTGCTCCTTATACTGCATCAAAGTATAAGAACATGGACCAGAGCAATGATGATGTGTTTGTTCTTCACGATATCTTCTCTTTAAATCCAGTTCAGTACGCTAGCCTTGACTATAATGTAACGGTTACATCTAGACCTTATGCACCACTTATTCTAGACGGTACTAACCACAGTAGTAGATATATCTTCCCTGATGATGGACAGCCAGTTCTCGTTAACCTGGCCACTGACGGTAACCAGTACTTAACTATTGGTGGTTCAGCTCTATGGACTGACCTAAGTACTATTAACCCATTCATTACCAAGGACGCTAAGATTAGAGTTCATTCTAAATACTTTACTACTCTCTTAGGTACTTCTGGTGTTTGTAATTCTTGGGATATTGAAACACCTAGTTTAAGAAAGGTATCATTAACTAATAATAGAAACTATTCTGGCTCACTTACACTTGCTCAGGATGCCGAAACTAATCCAATTGGTTTCCCTAACCTCGATGAAGTTGATGTATCTGGAACTGCTCTATCTTTAACTATTGATACTTGTCCAGTTAGTGTTGTTAAGGCTAATAATATGGTTGGTGGTGATATTGCTATTGCCAACGTAAGTACTCTGCAGACTTTGGAAGTATATGGAAAGATAAAAACCCTAACTACGCCTGCCTGGAAGAGAGATATTACGTTCCCAACTAACTACAGTAGCTCAAATACGTCGGCTAGATTAGACTGTGGTGAAATCAATATCACAAGTAATTTCGACAATGCAACTCTTTACATTACTAACAACGCTGACCTTTCTAAGTTGACAGCGAAAGGATTCAAGACAATAACAATTCGAAACTGTCCAAAACTAAAAGAGGTTCATATTCAGGATACAGATAAGCTAGTCGAAATTAATATTGCTGGTCTAACTTCTGGCTCTGATGACGCAACAATCTTCTCATTAGGTGCAGAAGAAGGAGTAGTAAATCTGTCTTCTCAGGTCAATCTTGCTAGAGTTTATTTGTCTAACTTAAAGATGACTGAAGTAAGATTGCCTGCTCACAACTTGAATCTAGCTCCTAGTGCCTTCTATAATTGTCAGAACTTAACTACAATAACTGGATCTGGCACTTACTATATTACAGGATCTGACACCTTTAGAGACTGTCCTAACTTTACATTTGATAGTAGCTTAAGATTAAAGGTAGCAGCAGGAGTATCTGACATAAGTAGAACATTCTATATAACAACTGATACCTACTATACAAAGGGAAGTATTGGTTTAAGCACAGCCGAGTATTTCTTAAAAGAGTGCTGTCGACCAGAATCAGGAAGTTCTAGTGTAAATTATATTGATGGCCTCTTTTTTGGTCAGAATATTGTTTATGGAGTTTCAGAGTTTGTCACTGATTATGCACAGAGAACATGTCGACTAAGCTTTGAGAATTTCACTGCTTGCGTTAGATATAATTCTGTCTTCTATAATAATCCAGTGACTGTTTGGAATAGATTCATGTTTAGTGCAGCAAACACTAGAAACAACATAACTATTTCGAACCTCTTAGGAAATGTATCCGGTATTAGTACAACTACCCTGAATGGATATAGAGTAATTTATGCTCCAAAGGACTATCTATATGAAATTATTGAAAATCTGACTAGTATTTCCTTTGTTAGCTACAACAACACCTCTTCCTGTCTCTGTTTCATCGATTCAGCAGGAAATGTGTTAAATGAAGTGGCTCTTAAGGATACATACTGTCCGATTGATACAAGTGTTTCTCAAAATCCTAGATATCCAAGACGACTGACAGGTATTGATTCCTTCGAATTCTATCCTATCCATCGACTTGATTTCTCTAACATATTTACTTCGAACTGGACTAGTGCTGCATCAACCAGCGGTGGATTATCTATTTCTACTTGGTGTTGGTATATCAGCTATTCTAATATAGTCCCCGGCTCACTTGAAGAACTCTTCTACAACATTACTTTAAGATCAGCCAGTCTGGTTTTAAGAACAATAGGTTATTCAGGTGAGGTAAATATGTATAGATTCATTGATTGGAGTAGAATTGGTAGAGTTTGCGATAACCTCTTCTATTCTAGTGGTGGATATGAGTCACTTGGATTTAGAAAGAGAATCAAAGCAGCCGAATTCTTAGACGTTTGGAATTACATTTTATCAGCTAGTTCTCAATTAACAGGAGTAGCATACCTCTTCAGTAGTTGTAGTATTATAAACTGGGAGGGCGACGAATTTAAACTGGTATCTAGTGCTAATGAAAATTTAGTTAATACTAGCATAGTTAACACTGCAGCTCTATTTAGAAACTGTTTATTCTTCAACGTAGCACTTGATAAAGAAGACAAAGAAGCTCCGGCAAGTGAAAGAACAAGAGCACTATCTGTCGGTAAGTACGTAACTCATAACTTCTTGAATCCACTCCCTAACCTAGTAAATGCCTATTATGATTTCAGGGGAATGAAGTGGAAGAATCCTGTGCCGTTTGATTTCTTCCATAAACGTGTAAGAACCGAATCAACCGTTTGGGTTATTGATGAGAGCAAATTTAATACCATGCCAGGTACTAATATAGCTAGTATCTTAGACGACCATGGAGACCTACTTAGATATGAACTATCCTCAATCGTTGGTGTTGATGGATCTTCATCTAAACATAAGATGTTCTTCGATGGTACTGGTCGTGCGTTCTATACTCTCGAATTAGCCCTCTTAGGAACAACAACCACAATTATTTCGAATGGATCTACAGTCTCCGAAATTGAAGGAAATGTCTCTAAGACTTCTGACTTCGATCCCGGCGATTCTGTTGTCTATAGCGGAAGAATGTTCATGTGGATTGGTGATTCTTGGAAGGATATTGGTTTGGAAGATGAGTTAAATGATGGAGATAATGTTCGGCTCTACTATGATACTGCCAAGAGATATTATATTAATAATGAAAATGTTATTAGTGTAATCCCGGCTGGTCAGTATATAGACGAAAGCGATGTTATTGTGCCCGTTAACTATTCTTCGCTTGTTCCTATTACTGATCCTAATGCTGAGATAACCAACCTTGGACTATATAGGGCAACCATGTACACCTACTCATATACAAAGACCATGAGTGCAATATATGGTTGTTTCCAGGACATTGAAATCGATAACTCAGTAGAAATTGGTGATATCGGATTTAATGAAAATGGCTGGTATAATTACGGATCATTTATTAGAAATAGCATAACCGACACTAATGGAAGGTCTCATACAAACTACTATACAGACTTTACCTCAGCATTTAATGACAGTAAGAATCTGTATATTAGGTGGAGAATACCAAATACTACACCAAGAGACTATCCAACTTCTCCGAGAGTATTAACTCAAGGTAATGAAATAACAGACTGTGAGAATCTAAGAGGAAGTTATACTCAGGTATGTCATCCTAAGAACATTTCTGTTACTCTAGAAAACTACTCTAATTTCGACAAAGACCACCTATTTACTGCCCCCGATATTCTCTATGGTATTAAAGCAGGTGGATCTATCGAAAGCTTATTTAGCAATTCTAGTAGTGGGAATGATAAGAGATTCTCTGGAATGATACCTGACCACCTAATCCCGACTGAAATTAAGTCAATTTCAATTCGTGGCATGCTGACTGGTCTTAATATCGTTCCAAAACTTTTATATAGTGTTAGTGTTCCTCTTAGTGGTGGTGAGGAAGAGATTCATAACGTATACTATTTTGTGCCTAAGAATTTCACAAGCTTCAGTGATCTAAGAAATTCATTTAATTTCCGATTACTGATACCTGGTGATCCTCTAGACCATTATTATATATTCCTGAAAGACTCTCTACCAGCCTCAGCTACTAGTCTATCGGATTCACTACCTTCAACTAGCTATGACAGACTAATTGGACAAAGCGCTAGCTGGTTCCCTTCATATCAGGCAGATTCTGGAATTAGGTATAACATTATGGCCACCGAAAAAATAAGTGATGGTGAATATGATTTACCTGATGAAGGATTAGATATGTCAAAATTCCCTAATCTGAAACTCGACTATCTAATTAGTAATAGTTTGGCGATGTTCTTATCCGGCCCTATTTTCAAGGACGGTACACTAACATCCTGGAGCCGATTCAAGTACCTAACAAATACTAGCAGCGGATATATGATGCTTGCTGGTGGTGGAGATACTTGGGGAGGTATATCAGCTGCTTGTCGTATGGAATTACCTAGAAACAACGATAACTTCTTAAGAGCTGTTGATGGATCTAGTATTACCTGTCGAGTCAGTAGAGATAGTGTTACGAATATTTCTGAGATTGACACTAGCTATTATCCTAGAGTATCATTTATTTAATTTATGGCTATCAATATTGGATCTAATTTCAACTATCAAGGACAAACGTTTCTTGATGGTCGCCAAGGAGAAGCCAAAACACTCAGAGACCTTCTGGAATGGGACATACTTGTTCCAGAAGGCTTTGAGGTTAATGTTGACGGAGATTGGTATACTTATGATACTGCTTATAACTCTCCAATTACTGGTAAATTCAAGAAAAGACCAGGATTTGAGGAGTTTCGTGAGATAGATAACGAAGTATTCCCTCTCGTCTTCTCTAGCTTCTCCCAAGTTGAAACATATGAGATTGGTCAGAGAATTTGGCCTATGCTTTCCTGGACACTTAGTAGAAAAGGACAAGCAGTTTCACCATCACTTACTTTAGTTAATGGGTCTGTTGATGGAGTGGCTAACGACAAACTCTCATATTCTTCGCAAGAGTATATTACATCAAACACGGATTATACTGTTTGGTGTAGAATCGAGTCTGGGGCGGAAGTTAGCAAGACCGTTAGTTATAAATTCTATAATAAGAAGTTTTATGGAGTATCTGCAAAGGCTTCTATAGATACTTCTGATATTTCTGGATTTACTTCAGTCTGGGCTACTTCTTGGACTCTCCCGGCTACTACATTTAATTGTACGGGCGGTAAGTATCCATATTATATTATCCCAACCTCTCTCTATAATCCAAATACTTTCAGAATGTGGATTAGTGGACTTAGAAATACTGATATGGTTGTTTCTAATCTTCTAATAACTAATGCATATGGAGTTGATACGGACTATACTGTTATTAGGCTTGGGACACTACAACATGGATCGCCTGTTATAACATTTGCAAACTAAATCTATGGGAATTGATATAGGAACAAACATCAACTATCAGGGAGAAATGTTTCTTGATAGTCGACAGGGATTACCACAAAGTCTTAATGATCTTCTGAATTGGGATATAGCTGTTCCCCTAGGTTTCGAAGTTTGTGTTAATGGCGAGTGGTATATCTATAAAGGTGAAGAATTCTGGAACATAAGAACAGGTCATTGGGATAAAAGAATAACACTGACGGACTATACAATGGAAATAAATAAGTTGATGGCCGAAGTGTTCCCTATGACTCTGACTGTTGGTGGCAGTGGTGTTTATGAAGTCGGACAAAGCATTACACCTAGAATTTCATGGGAGCTAAGTAAAGAGTCC
>Ga0310690_10001846_pt1 | contig 36454 bp, 30 predicted proteins | sample AusTroGonzalo_MG_2_FD_207661 | JGI IMG/M metagenome (GOLD analysis project Ga0310690, IMG submission 207661) | Bovine rumen microbial communities from tropical cattle in Woodstock, Queensland, Australia - Gonzalo_04 (v2) (version 2) | ecosystem: Host-associated > Mammals > Digestive system >...
TTGTCTATCCACTTAACAGGATAAGATTTGAGTGTAATTGGTGCAGGAGTACCACTTCCAATTGGGGTTGAGATTATACCTTCTTTTCCGTTACGTTTTCTTTGAAGGTGTGCTTCGGCAATAAGTATAGCACTTTTGGCCGGCTCACTATCGTCAAAAGAACATATCTTATCTTTGTGCAGAGAGTAAACTCGATTTAAGAATTTTTCAGAAATTTGGATGTCGTATGGAGAGTCTTGGTTTTTGACAAAACCTTCTTTCTTTTCTTCACCTTCACCTTTTGAGAATTTACATCCAAGAGATGAGAATGAAATGCTAAAGCTTGAGCTTTCGCCAGATACAACCAGGTCTTCGATCGTAAGGTCTTTTGAGAGATTTAGTTTTTGTACTTCAAAAGCATATTTTCCATCTGCATTTGGTTCTATTTTAGCTGTTGGATTTTTTGAATTGTAATCTTCAACAAAAGCAGGAGATAGAGTGATAAATACTTTTTCGCCGTCTTCAGAGAATTCTGCAACAGGTTTATCTTCTTTTGTGACTCTAATAAGCATTTGAGAATCTTTTTCATGTGCAACAGTGACCTTTGGTGGCTTGAGATCAGACTTTGTAGCCAATTCTTGTGTTGCATATGTACCAGTTTCTGTTTCGACAATTTTTATTTCTTGCCCTTTTCTTATCCCTGTCTTGAGTCTTTGAACTCGTTCTAAAAGCTGGCGAGTTGTTTCTTGTGTGGAAGTTGACATATTTACCTCCGAAGATTAGATTTTTAAGTGAAAAAAATCACTTTTGATTTTCGAAAAATAGTATATCACACCTGAGTGTTTTTTGTCAATTAAAGATAATAATATTTATTTGTTTGTTCTTTTAGACAAATTTCTTGTCTTTGAAGGCGACAAATGTTTTGAAAAACTTGAAATTTTTGTTTGATTTTGATATTATTTCTCTGAAAACTTGTAAAAAAGGATAAATTATGGGACTTTTTGGAAATCAAAACAAAGCACAAGTGAAAAAACTTTCAAAAATTGCGGACCAAGTAATTGCACTTGAAGAAAAATATAAAGCTTATTCGGATGAGCAACTAAAGAATTGCACAAATGAGTTTAAAGAAAGATTGAAAAATGGGCAGACTCTTATGGATCTTTTGCCAGAGGCTTATGCCGTCTGTCGCGAGGCTTCTGACAGAGTTTTGAAAATGAGACATTTTTATGTGCAGATTTTGGGCGGAATTGCTCTTCATCAGGGACGTATTGCTGAAATGGCAACTGGTGAAGGAAAAACTCTTGTTGCGACATTGCCTGCCTATCTCAATGCGTTGACTGGGCTTGGGGTACATGTTGTCACAGTGAATGAGTATTTGGCAAAGCGTGACGCTGAATGGATGGGAAAAGTTTATAAATTTCTTGGTTTGTCCGTTGGTGTCGTTGTTTCTGGCATGGATCCAAAACTAAAAAAACAAGCGTATGAGTGTGACATAACATATTGCACAAACAATGAACTTGGTTTTGACTATTTGCGCGATAACATGGCCGTTATGAAAGAGCAGAGAGTGCAAAGGCCACTCAATTTTGCCATTGTGGATGAGGTTGACTCAATTTTGATTGATGAGGCTAGAACTCCGCTTATTATTTCTGGCAAGGGCATGAAGTCGAGCGACAACTATGTAAAGGCACAGAAGTTTGTAAAGGGCTTGAAAGAAGAAGATTATGAAATTGAGCCTAAAACAAAGTTTGTAAACCTTACGGAAAGTGGTGTGGCGAAGGCTGAAAGATATTATGCGGTCACAAACCTTTCTGATATCGACAACCTAGAAACTGTGCATTATATAAACAACGCCCTTAAAGCGAATTTGATTATGTTTAAGGACGAAAATTATATTGTCAAAGATGGCGAAGTAATCATTGTTGATGAGTTTACTGGTCGTCTTATGCCTGGAAGAAGATACAATGATGGCTTGCATCAGGCAATTGAGGCGAAGGAAGGGGTTGAGATAAAAGACGAAAACAAAACCCTTGCAACAATCACCTTTCAAAACTTCTTCAGAATCTATAAAAAACTCTCTGGTATGACAGGAACAGCAAAGACAGAAGAAGACGAATTTAGAGTGACATACAAATTGGATGTTGTGACTATTCCTACTAACAAACCAAATATAAGAATAGACGAGCCGGACATTGTTTTCACAACTGAAAATGGAAAACTAAGAGCTATTGTTGAAGAAGTAAAACAGCGTCACGAACTTGGTCAACCAATTCTTATTGGTACAATCACTATTGAAAAGAGTGAGCTTGTGTCGAAAGCTTTGAAAGAAGCGGGAATAAAGCACACTGTTTTGAATGCTAAAAACCACGAGCAAGAGTCGCAAATTGTTGCTCAGGCTGGGCGAAAGGGTGCTGTGACGATTGCAACAAACATGGCCGGCCGTGGAACGGATATTCTGCTCGGCGGAAACCCTGAGTTTATGGCCAAAAAGAAGATGAAGGATGAAAACTTCACTGACGAGCAAATTTCTTATGCAACCGCTTTCAACAATGTTGATGATGCTGAAATGAACAAAGCAAGAGCAAGATATAACGAACTTTTTGAAGAATTTAAGAAAATTACGGATGCGGAGAAGGAAGAAGTCAAAAAGGCCGGCGGTCTGCATATTGTCGGAACAGAAAGACACGAATCTCGAAGAATTGACAATCAGCTCCGTGGGCGTGCTTCGCGTCAAGGCGACCCAGGCTCAAGTGTGTTTTTCTTGTCTCTTGAAGATGACCTTATTAGAAGGTTTGGTGGTGACAGGCTGAAAAATATTGCCCTTTGGTTTAGAATTCAAGAAGATACGCCAATTCAGCTAAAAATCCTGTCGAGACAAATTGAAAATGCACAGAAGAAGATTGAAATGCAAAACTTTGGCAGCAGAAAGACAACACTCATGTTTGACGATGTCAACAATGCACAGCGTGAGGTGATTTATGGCGAGAGAAACAAAGTTTTGGATGGTGTGGATGTTCACGAACAGATTTTGGGAATGTTTCCGGGTGTTATTTCAAAAGTTTTGGACAAGTGTGCAAATGATGAAAAACCTTATTTTGAATGGGATTTTGACAAGATAAACCAAGAACTTGAGCGTGGGCTTTTGGAGAAAGGGACAAACGCTATTTCTGAAAAGTTTTGTGAAGAATATGACGAAGATGGCTTTGACAGAGAAGACTTGGAAGAAGCTGTTTTGGACATGGTAATCAAGCGTTATAACAAAAGAAAGCAAGAAACAGAAGAACTTGGTGTGCCTTTTGAAAACATTGAGAGATTTGTGCTTTTGAAAGTCGTTGATACAAACTGGATGAACCATATTGATGACATGCAAATTATGAAGATGGAAATCTTTTCGCGTCAATATGGAAATCAAGACCCAATTATGGCATATAAGAAAGATGGTTATGCAATGTTTGATGACATGATTGAAAGAATCAGAGAAACTACATGTATGATTTTGCTTAATACTGCAGTTGAGGTGAGACAGCCACAACAACCACAGCAACCTAGAATGCAAGAAGCGCAGGTGATTGATACGAAAAGACCTGTGACAAATGAAATTCAAAAAACCGTAAAAAATGATGGACCAAAAGTGGGGAGAAATGACCCTTGTCCTTGTGGAAGCGGAAAGAAATATAAAAATTGTTGTGGGAGAAACGAATAATTGACAAAAAATCACCAACTTGGTGATTTTTTTATGAAGAAAAAGCAATTTTAAAATGCTTGACAATAAATTTTGTTTGTGATATATTCTATGTAGCAGTAAAAATACTGTCCTTGTTCTTCAAAGAATTGGAGAACCATTAGTCCAAAAGGAGGTAGAAAAAAGATGAATAAGTATGAACTTATGTTTATCGTTTCTGGTGATGCGAGCGAAGAAAAAAGAGAAGAACTTATCTCTAAATTCAAAGCGTATGTAGAAGCTCACAAAGGAAGCGTAGAGGGCATCGATAAGATTGGAATGAAGAAATTTGCTTATCCAATTGACTTCAAAAATGAAGGTTTTTATGTAATTATGAACATAAATCTTTCTGCAGAAGAAGTAGATGCAATGAACAAACTTATGAACATTACTGACGGAATTGTTCGTCAAATATTTGTAAGAAAATAATTAGGAGAAAAATTATGAATAAAGTTGTTTTAATTGGAAATTTGACAAGAGATCCTGAACTTCAAACTACAAATGGTGGAGTTTCAGTTTGTCGTTTTGCACTTGCTGTGCAAAGAAGATTTGCAAATTCTGATGGAGAAAGAGAAGCAGATTTTATCAACATCACTGTTTGGAGAAATCAGGCTGAAAACTGCCACAAATATTTGAAGAAAGGATCAAAATGTGCTGTTGTTGGACGCATTCAAACTTCAAGTTATGATGCTCCAGACGGGTCAAAGAGATATACAACTGATGTTGTAGCCGATGAAGTTGAGTTTATCGGTTCGAGAAATGGTGGTGATGGCGAAGGTTATTCTGCTCCAGTTGAAAATGCTGGAAAGGCTGACGCTAAGAAACAAACCGCCGAATTGGAAGAAATTGATGACGATAGTCTTCCATTTTAATCAAAATTTTAAAGGAGAAAAAAATGGCTGAAGCAGTTAAGACCGAGGAAAAGGTCGCAGTTAAAAAGTTTAGAAAACCTGCAAAGAAGAAAGTTTGTGCTTTCTGCGTTGCTGGAGAAAAAACAATTGATTATAAAGACGTTGCAAAAATAAGAAAATATATTACTGAAAAAGGTAAGATTTTGCCAAGACGTCAAACAGGAGTTTGTGCTTATCATCAAAGAGAGCTTTCAAACGCAATCAAAAGAGCTAGAAATATGGCATTGCTTCCATATGTTGGCGACTAATTAAAAGGAGTTTTTGTTATGAAAAAAGATTTACATCCAGATTATCACGAAGTGACAGTGGTTTGTGCTTGTGGAAATACTTTCAAAACTGGCTCTTGCGTGAAGGGCGACACTTTGAAAATTGATATTTGCAACAAATGCCATCCATTTTATACAGGAAAGAAAAAAGTGGTTGACGCAAGTGGTGCTGTTGAAAACTTCAAGAAAAAATACAATATTGAATAATCAAAAAAAACAACTCGTCGAGTTGTTTTTTTATGCTTGAGCCAATAGTTCGGTGCGTTCTTTGATAATCATTGCATCAATGAACTGGTCGATGTCGCCGTTTAAAACACCGTCAAGATCATATGATGACAAGTTTGTGCGGTGGTCAGTCACACGACCCTGTGGATAGTTGTATGTGCGAATGCGTTCGTTCCGGTTTCCGCGTCCAACTTGGCTTTTTCGGTCGGCACGATATTCGCTGTCGCGTTGTTCTTCATAATAATCATAGATTTTTGACTTCAAAATAGCCATGGCTTTTTCTTTGTTTTTGAGTTGTGAGCGCTCGTCCTGGCAGGTGACAACAATGTTTAGTGGAAGATAAGTCATTCGAATGGCCGTTTCAACCTTGTTTACATTTTGTCCGCCAGCACCGCCTGAGTGGTAAACATCGATTCGAAGGTCTTTGTCTAAAATCTCAAAGTCAACATCTTCAACTTCTGGAAGGCAGGCAACTGTGGCCGTTGAGGTATGTATTCGGCCTTGACTTTCGGTCTCAGGGACTCTTTGAACTCTGTGAACTCCACTTTCGTATTTCATACGAGAATAAGCACCTTTTCCGCGAAGCATGATTGTGGCTTCTTTTATGCCACCAATTTCTGTTTCGGACATGTCAATATATTCAACCTTCCAGTGTTTGCTTTCTGCATAGTGGCTATACATTCTGCATAGTTCCATGCAAAAAAGTGCCGATTCTTCTCCACCAGCTGCTGAGCGAATTTCAATGATGGCGTTACTGTCATCGTTTTCGTCTTTTGGAAGTAGTAAAATTTTGATTTCTTCGGCTTTTTCATCTATCTTTTTTGAAAGCTCTTCCATTTCTGTTTCGAAAAGAGATTTCATTTCACTGTCTGTTTCGTTTTTTAAGTCGTTTTCGCAAGATTCGTAGTCAGATACGAGTTTTTCAAGTTCGGTATGTGCTGTTGCTAAATCTTCAAGCGAACTTCTTTCTTTGACAAGTTTTTTCCATTCTCGGTTGTCAGAAATAATTTCGGGCTTCATGATAAGCTCGGTCAGTTCGTCAAAGCGTTCTTTTGATTTTTTTGTCTTTTCTAACAATTCTTTATTTAAGTTTTCCACAAATTATCCTTTCTATTTTGTTGTAGTCTTTTATTGTTTTTATTTCTTCAAATCCATTTTCTCGAAGTATTTTTTTGACGCTGGCGCCTTGGCCTTTTCCGATTTCATAGAAGAGCATTCCGCCATTTGTCATATGTTTTGGCGCGTTGCTTGTAATCTTTCGATAAAAATCAAGCCCATCTTTTCCGCCGTCTAGTGCCAAATGTGGGTCGCAATCTTTGACATTTTTGTCAAGTTTTTCTATGTCGTCGGACTTTATATATGGTGGATTCGAGACTATTATATCAAACTTTCTCTTTCTTTTCAAGCCTTCGAAGAGATTTGAGTGTAAAAATTCTACCTTTGCACCAAGTTTTTTCGCGTTTGCTTCTGCGGTCATAAGTGCTGGCTTTGAGATGTCCACGGCTGTGACGAGAGCATCACAATTTTTTGCAAGTGTGATTGCGATTGCGCCAGAGCCGGTGCCAACATCTAAAATTGTGCAATTTTTGTAATTTTTGGATGCCTTCAAAACTTGTTCGACCAGAATTTCTGTTTCCATTCTCGGCGTCAGAACTTTTTTGTTTACATCAAAGCGAAGTCCATAAAATTCGGTGTAGCCAAAAATGTTGTCAAGGCTTTCACCCTTTGCTCGTCTTTCGGTTGCTTTTAGAATATCGGCATATTGTTTTTCGGTTATGCTTGGAACAAGTTTGACTTCGGCACGATTTTTGCCCAAAATGGTCGCAATGAGCCATTCGGCATCACTTTTGTCAGTGATTCCGGCACGCTCAAGTCTGGTTTTGACTTCGTTTAGCACTATTGAGAATGGGCGTTTATCATCTTCTTGCATTAGAGACCTTCCTTTTTGGGTGTTTAGAAAATTGAGTTCGGTTTTGGCGATATTTAGAATCTCAAAATGGGTGAGAGATGGCTTTTGATAAATCAAAAAAAATGTCAACCATCTTAAAAATTTGAGTTTTGAGTTTGTGACAAGCATGGCGATTTCAAAACTTGTTGAAATGATAAGCATAAAAATACAAATTTGAAAAAGCATGTTTAAACAGAAACCGAAACTTGCTCCAACTAATGTTAGCACAACAAAGTCTAAAAAGAAAACTAAAATTGAGAAATTTAATAGATTTGGGGCTGTTTGAGATTTTGTTTTTTTTGTTTTTTCTTCAGATAGGGTTGTGGTGTTGAAGCGGAGAAGTTCGCTGAAGCTTGGAAAAATTCGAAGGGTAGCAATGATTGTGAAAAAGAAAAATATGCGAAAAAGAAGGATTAGAAAATTTCGGGAGAGTGTGTCGCCATCAAATCCAATGATTGAAAATCCAATTTTTGTCGGTAGATATCCAAGAAATAAAATAGAGAAACTGATGCCAACAAGTATGGAAAGTGTAAAGAAAAGAGTTTGTTTTTTTGATTTGTTCTTTTTCTGGGGGTAGAGATTTGAAGATAAAATTTGGGCACAGAGAAGAGCAAATATACCACAAAAGAAAAATTGAACTCCACGAAAGAAAGGAAAGTCAAAAAAAATGATTTTGTTTTTGACTGAAAAGGTTTTCAGTTTTTTGTTTCCGTTTGGGGCGACAAGTGATATGACTTGTTTGTCATTTTCTTGAATGACAATTCCGTTTGGAACGGGGAGAAGGGATCTCATGAAAAAAGTGTTGACATTTTTGCAATAAAAAAACCACCACAGATGTGATGGTTTTGTTTTTGAGTATATCTTGGATGAAGGAACTATGGAGTGACTTCTGGAGTTATGTTTCCTTTGAATGCACTAAGAATTGCTGGTAAGAATGAGTTGAAGAATACAATCAAAACGATAACAACAACGATTGTGACGATGATGTTTATAAGACGCTTTTTATTCTCTTCTCTTGCTTCTGCAGAATCTGCTCTAGCCATCTTGATGCCAACATATACAGCATAGATTGCACCAGCTGCTCCAGCGAGAGCAAGGACAATCCATAAAACTGTTGACATAATACCTAAGAGAGTGCCAACCCATGAAGCATTTTCACCGCCCATGTTGTCTACATATTGTTGCCAGTTCCAATAAGTTTCGCCAAGCATTGACAAAATGTTCATCTTCCATTTCCTCCATTTATTATATTTTTTAGTGTCATCAAAAGTATGAAAAATATTCGTGCTTTTGAATTACAAAAAAATGATAACACAAGAGAAAAAAATATCCAAACGATTTGACAAAAAAAATTAAAAAATTTTTATTAATTCCTTTTTTTATTTTTTTTAGAAATTTTTCGCATGTGTTTTGGGGGATAAAAAGGTTTTGAAAGAATTAAAATATTAATTTTTCGGGAATTTTGTGCATTAAAAAAATCAAGTAAAAAAACTTGATTTTAATTAAAAAGTGAGTTGAAGCAGCGGCAAGAATTGTTGAAGCCATTGTTGAAGCCGAGAGTATTGAAATTGTTGTTGAAGCTCGGTGTGTTTGAAAGCCCTAATAGCAAAAGAAGCAAAATGTTTGTGTTTGTGGCAAGGTTTGTGTTGTTTTGTGAACTTAGTGTTGAGAGCAAAAACACCCATAGGAACTCTTGTGATGTCAGCATATATTCCTCCTTTTTGACAAAAGTTTTGACTATGCAATAAAATTCGACAGAATATTTCTTTGCAATTTCTTCTTTTGTTTGGCAAAATGTTTTTGACAATATTTATTATGAAACAAAAGTCAAATTTGTTATTGGGTGGGTTATGCAAGAGAAATTTTTGATTTTGAATGAGAGAAATAGGCTGGAAATTGAAAGTTTTTTGCCAGACGAGAATGTGACAAATAAATTGGCACTTTATTTTCAGTGTTTTGCAGATGTGACAAGGGTGAAGATTTTGTCGGCTTTGTCACTTCGACATCTTTGTGTAAATGATTTGTCGAAAATTTTGAATATGAACCAAACGACAATTTCGCATCAACTTAAACTTTTGAAAGACCAAGGACTTGTGGAATATAAAAGAGAAGGCAAGATTTTGATTTATCAACTTAAAACAGATGGTGTAAATGAACATCTTTTGTATGCAGTGAAAAATTTGGAATAAGAAAATTTGTTGACAAAAGGGCAAAGAATATTTAAAATGTTTGTGTTATGAAAAAACTGCTCCTTCATTCTTGTTGTGGACCATGTTCGACCGTTTGTATCGAAAGACTTTTAAGTAGTGATTTTGAAGTCGTGGTCTTTTATTTCAATCCAAACATTGAGCCACTTGAAGAATATGAACATCGAAAGGAAGAACAAAAGAAAGTTTGTCAGCATTTTGAAGTGAAATTTGTCGACTGTGATTATGACAATGCGGGTTGGAGAGATTTTGTTGCAGGTCTAGAAAAAGAGCCTGAAGGTGGGGCAAGATGCAAGAAGTGTTTTGAATTTCGACTTTTGAAGACTGCAAAATATGCGAAAGAAAATGGATTTGACATTTTTGCGACAACGCTTTCGGTTTCGCCACATAAAAATACAATTGTCATAAACGAAGTTGGACAAGGTGTTTCAGGAAGGTTTGAGATTGAATTTTTGCCTGAAAGTTTTAAGAAAAAAGATGGATATCTGAGAAGTATAAATCTGTCAAAAGAGATGGATTTGTATAGACAGAATTATTGCGGTTGTAATTTTTCAAAGAAGAAAAATCTGTAAAAAAATGATAAAAAATTGCAAAAAAATGTGATTTTAGGAGAAAAATTGAACAATTTTGATAACAATTTTATTCAAATAGAAAAAAACACTGTCAAAAAAGAGACGAAAAATTTGGCATTGTATTTTGTGACAACAATCACATTGTATGTTGTTTTGTTTTTCTTTTTGTTCTTTTTGGTGTGGTATACAGCGTTTGTGACGACACATTCTTTCTATAGAGTAAATGGTGCGTCTATGAAACCGACACTGAACTATTCTGTTTCGGATGGTGACCAAAATGCGAGCACGGATGGAGTGTATGTAGATAGATGGAAAGAGCCAGAGATTTTTGACATAATTGTCTCAAAGCGTGTGAATGAAAATGTTATTAAAAGGTTGATGGCGGTAGAGGGGGACTATATAACAATCGCAAAAGCTGTGGGCAATGATGGTTTGGAGCATTTTTATTTCTTTAGAATTCCTGCCGGGCAGACGCTTTCAGATGAACAAGCAAGAATGGAAGAGACGGGAGAGAACGGCTATGTAATAAGAGATGTGGCAGATTGGGACTCTGTGGGAAAAACTTATTCTTTGACGGTGAATGTCGGTGGCGATGACAAAACGCATCTTTATGAAGATGGCACAAATAGCGGAGTTTCGGGCTTTTTTACCGCATTTTTAAGTGAGTTTGATGCGAACGAGTTTGATAACAATTATTATGTTTCAACAGAAGGACTTGTGTATGTAAGAGTTCCGCAAGGCAAAGTGTTTTATATGGGTGACAATAGAGGTCACAGCACCGATTGTAGATTTTATGGTTTTGTGGACAAGGAAAAAATTGTGGGTAGAGTGGAACTTGTTGTGCAAGACTTTAACTTTTTCAACAGAATTTTGCTTGTCGCAAAATATTATTTTGGAGAGGTGACAGAATTTTTTGCTAGATAATTAGGAATTTTTGTAAAATTGTTTGGAGATATTTTTTTGATATGGTATTATAACAATAGCATTGATATGCAAATATTTCAAAAGGAGATAGAAGTATGAATAAAAGCGAATTCGTTAAGGCAGTTGCTGAAAAAGCTAATTGCACACAAAAGGATGCAGGAATTGTTTTTGATGCTATCATCGATACAATTGTTGCTCAGCTCAAGAAAGGAGAAAAAATCTCTATTCCTGGCTTTGGATCTTATGAACTCGTAAAGAAAGCTGCTACTACAAAGATCAATCCTTTGACAAAGAAACCTGTAAAGGTTGCTGCTTGCAAAGCTCCAAAATTCAAATTTGGAAAGAGCTTCAAAGCACTCTTCAACTAAGATTAAGCTTTTGAAAAAAAAGAGTCATCGTTTTGATGATTCTTTTTTTTGTGTGCAATCACAATTTGACATTTCGTGCTCTAAATCTATTATGACATAGCCTTGTGGCAATTTGCATAGCGGGCAGGTTTTGTAGGATTCTTTTGCTATCTCGACAAAGCCGCAGTTTGAGCATTTCCATTCTGTTTGGCAGTTTCTTTTGTACATTTGTTTGGATGTGTAGAGATTTCCAAGGTATTCTAGAATTTTGTTGTGGGTGCTTTCGACCTTTGCGACCATTTCAAATGACTTTGCTATATCCAAAAAACCTTCATCTTTTGCTATTTTTGCAAATGTTGGGTAGATGTTGTTTGCTTCTGAAAGTTCGATTTGTGCTTCTTCAAGCAGGCTTGTTTGAAGCTCGGGTGCTTCAAATGGATAGCCGGCTTCGATGGCGATATTTTTGACGCTTCCATTGCTTTTTTCGATAATGTAATCATAAAAAAGTTTTGCGTGTGCCATTTCGTTTTTTGCAAGAGTTTTCATTGTGTCTGATAAAAATTTTTGGTCGGATGAGAGTGCCTCTTTTGACATAAATTGATATCTTGCACCTGCTTGGCACTCGGCAGAAAAAGACCTTGCCAAATTTGTTTTTGTTGTGCTTTCATTGAAATTCATTTTGTTCTCCTTTTATAGATGAAATATTGCCCAAATTTATCTGTTTAAACATTTGCTTTTTTTTAAATTTATGTTTAAAATAATATCGAGTGAGGGAAGTATGTTTCTTGGTGACAAGGGAAGACCAACTGAATACAAAACGCAAAGACTCAATTTTGACATAATTATTGACAATGAGAGAATGACTCTTCATAAATTGTCGACCAAACTTGGGTTTTTTAGCATTGTCTATGCCGGAAGAATTAGAGAAATCGAAACGATTTATGACACTGATGGCAATCTTTTGACGAGCGCTGGTCTTTTGATAAGAAAAAAGACATTTCCAGAGCGAACATATTTTTCTTTGGTCAGAATCAGTTCGGTATCTACTGGTCAAGACAGAGAAAAGAAGTCGTTTTTGGGTGAGTGTGAGCCAAACGATCAACCAAGTGACTTTCCGGTGCAGATTGCCGATGAAATAAACAATGTTTTCAACAATTTGTTTACCATAAACCTTGTAGATGTTGTTAAACACTGCAAACCTTATATAAGAATGGAAGTTGGCGGAAACAGATATCGTGTTGTAAGCGGAACTGGATATGAGGCCGAAATTGAATTTGAAAGTGTTTTAGCAAGAAATGCGAAGAATGGAAGAAAAGAAAAAGTAAGAATTTTCTCTTTGAAATTGCCACTTATTGCTGGTTATGAAAAAGAAAGACAGCAAATTTTGGATGCGATTGACAGATATTGTAAAGAGCTTGATCTTTTGACAAGAAATAGATTTGAGATTTGTCAAGCATTGACAAAAGACAGGGTGCCAAAAGAAAATCCTGAAGTGTTAAAGCAGGCAAAAGGTAAAAAGAAAGACAAGAAAAAAAATAACCGAGAAGAACAAGAAGGACAGGAAGAATAAAAATCACCCAGTTGGGTGTTTTTTTGTTTAAAAATATTGAAAAATGTCGATTTTTTTCTAAAAAGTGACATAGATTTTTTATTATTTTCTTTTCTCATATCTTATTGTGTGAAGAGAAAACTTGATTTTAAGACGAAACTTTGTTATGGAATTGGGAATCTTGGATATGGGTCAATGGGTCAAACCGTTTCGAGTATGATTATGTTTTTTGGCACAAGTGTTTTGGGCCTGTCGGGGACTTTGGTGGGGCTTATGGTGGCAATCACTTCGCTTTGGGATGGAATCTCTGACCCAATAATTGGAAATCTCTCGGACAGGACAAAAAGCAAGTTTTTTGGGCGTAGGCATGGGCATATGATTTTTGCTTGTTTTGCACTTGCGATAAACAATATTTTGCTTTGGTTTTGTCCGACAATGAGTTATGCGTTTTCGGCAATTTGGCTTTTGAGTTTTTTGCTGTTGCAAGAAACTTTTAACACATTTTTTGCAACGCCATATTCTGCGCTTTGCATTGATATTGCGCCAGATTATAACGAACAAACGAGATTGCAGAGTTTTAAGACGGTGTTTTATATCTTGGGGTTGATAATGCCGAGTATTTTGATGTATCTTTTTATGCCGTCTGCTGGCATTGGGGGGCAAGCGCAATTTAATAAGGCGGGATATTTGAATATTGCTCTTGTTAATTCAGCGCTCGTCTTTGTGTGTGGTTTTGTCGCGGTTTTGGGAACTTTTAAACGCATGAGAGCTATGCCTGGCTATGCTGGGGATGTGAACATGGCAAGAGAAAAACATTCGATGGCAAAAATCATAGCGGGATATGTGGAAACTTTTAAGAAGAAAGATTTTAGGGTGGTGATGATTGGTTATTCGGTTTGTCTTATCGCTATGGTATTTATTTCTTCTGTTGGCATGCATCTTTTCACCTTTTGTTATCATTTTTCAAGTACGCAAATTTCTACGCTTATGATTTGCCTGTTTGGTGGAGCGATTTTTTCGCAGGCCTTGTGGGTGAATGTGGTCAAAAAGTTTGATAAGAAAAAAACATTGATTTTTGCGCTGTCAGTACTTTTGGGCGGAATTGCTTTGACAAGTGTCACTTTTTTGTTTAGGGTTTATTGTTCGAGTAATTTTATTTTTTGGTTTGTTGTGCCGAGTCTTTTTGTGTGTGGGATTGGTTCGGGAGCACTTTATTTTATTCCGCACACAATGTATGCAGATGTTGTGACAATGGAACAGTATAAAACAGGAGAAAACAATTCGGGCAGATATACGGGCTATTATACTTTCACATACAACTTTTCAAATTCAATCGCCTTGCTTTTCATTGGTCTGTTGTTGGATTTTGTGAGATTTGATTCGGCTCAACCTGTTCAGGCGCTCGCTGTGCAAAGTGGACTTGGGAAGATTGTGTTTTTTGGAAGTGCGATTTTTTTGACGATTGCAATTTTGGTGTTTTCAAAATATTCTATCAAGCGGTCAGATGTTTTGAAGGTGCAGATTAAGGCAAACGAGAAAAAGTGTGAGAATAAAAAAATGTAAATTTTGCACAATATTTTTATGAAAAAAATGAAAATTTTGTTGTTTTTGTCGATATTTTTGTCAGTTTTTGTTTTTGCGGGTTGTGAAAACAGAGAAATTTCTTCTGCAAAAGTGTTTAGAGATGATGCAAAAGTAGGTGGAAGTTTGAGTTTTGTGTATGACAAGAATGACAGGAAAATTTTTGTTGGTGGCGAAGGTGAGGTTGTGCAATTTTCACAAGGCAATGAAATTTTTGACTCTGGGACAAGAGTTGGGTTGAAGGTTGTTGCGCCAGACGAGCAACTGGATTTGAGTTCGGCAAAACTTGAGATGAATGGAATAAATTATGCGGCAGATGAATTTTTGGAGAGGGTCAATGGAGATTTGCAAAGGTATTTTGTGACCTATCCACTTGTGTCAAAACAAAATTCAAATGTCAAGTTTTGTGTGACATGGTCGGAAGGTATAAAAAAGCAGTGTTTTGAGATGCGCGTGGTGGACGGGACTAAATTTATGGATGAAAATGGTGAAATAAACTAGCACCTTTTTTTTGTCTAAATTTTTGGTTTTATGTCGATGCAAAGCTTCATTTTGTTTGACTTATTTTTTTTCATCTTATATCATTTAAAATATACAAGGTGAAATGTGTTTGCGAATTTAAACAGAAAATTTAAAGAGTCTTTTTTTAGTATCTTTCCTGTTGTGATTATTGTTTTGGCAATCGCACTCTTTTTTGTTGATGTTCCCGGTCCGCTTTTGGTCAAATTTTCTATAAGTTCGATTCTGCTTTTTGTGGGCATGAGTATGTTTTCGCTTGGTGCTGACACTGCGATGATACCTATTGGACAGAGTATTGCTTCCGGATTGACGAAAACAAAAAAAATCTGGCTTTTGCTTTTGTCTTGTTTTGTGATGGGATTTATTATTACGATTGCTGAGCCGGATATTAGTGCGCTTGCAAATCAAATTCCATCGATGAACAAATGGCTGTTTATTGCCGTTGTTGGACTTGGAGTTGGCGGTTGTTTTATGCTTGGCATAATTCGAATTTTGTTTAAGGTGAGATTTAGAACAATAATTCTTGTTGGTTATGTCATTTGTTTTGTCTTTTTGATTTTTGTTCCGAAATCTTTTTGGGCACTTGCTTTTGATGCGAGTGGTGTGACGACAGGGGCTGTTTCAGTGCCATTTATTATGAGTTTTGGTCTTGGAATCTCAGCAATGAGATCAACCAATGAGGAGGAGGCAGAAGGATTTGGACTTGCTGCAATTTGTTCGATTGGACCTATTCTTTCTGTTTTGATTATGGGGCTTTTCGTTGGAGATGTTTCTGTTTCACCGGTTTTAAGTGGTGGAACATCAAGTTGGGCTTCCATTCCGCATGATATTTTGGTGAGCTTCGGAGGTTCGTTTTTAAGTTCGGCACTCTTGTTGCTGCCTATTGTGGCCATATTTTTGATTTTTCAATTTTCAATGATTAAACTTTCTTTGACGAAGGTTCTTAAAATTTTTGTTGGACTGGTATTTGTTTATTTTGGAATTTCAATCTTCTTGGCGGGTGTAAACTCTGGTTTTTCTGAACTGGGGACTTTGATTGGACAGGAGCTTGCTGGCGGACAATTTTCTTATTTTCTTTATCCAATTGCCTTTCTTTTGGGCTATGTTATTGTCTTGGCAGAGCCGGCGATTTTGGTGTTTGTGGATCAAGTTTCGAGATTTTCATCAAACAAACTGTCAAAAAGAGCCGTTAGGATTTCAATGAGTTTGGGAGTCGCAATCAGTCTTGTTGTTGCGATTTTGAGAGCTGAATTTGAAATAAATATTTTGTATTTTGTTTTGCCGGTTTTTGGCTTGAGCGTCCTTTTGTCTTTCTATAATCAGAGCCTTCTCAATGCGATTTCTTTTGATAGTGGAGGAGTTTCGTCTGGAATAATGAGTGCAACATTTTTGTTGCCTTTTGTGGAGGGAGTTGCTATTGCTTTTGGCTCTGATCCGCTCCTTGGTGCTTTTGGAACAATTGCGCTTATCGCGTCCATGCCGATTTTAGCTGTGCAAAGTTTGGGTGCTATTGCTAAATTTTCTACTTCAAAATATCTTACAAAACTCAAAAAGTCGAGAAAGAAAATTCGTATTTTGGAATTTGATTATTAGGAGGCTACATGAAAAAAGAGAAAAAAACATGTCCTTATCAAATTTTGATTGCAATCATAAACAACCAAAAAGTTTTGGAAGCGTCGCTTTTGAAAACGCTTGAAAAATATTCTGTTGAGAAAGCGTTTGTATCTAGGGCAAGCGGAACCGCAGAGTCAAGTATTTCAGATTTTTTTGGCTTTGGTATAACCGAAAAAGACATTTTTTCGTGTTTTGTGCCAGCAGAAATTGCCGACAACATCATTGAAGATGTTGAGGCAAATATGAAAAAGAGCAAGCATAACAAAGGAATCGTGTTTACTTTGCCGCTTACGGCAATAGACAGCAGGATTTTTGAGAGTTTGGAGGGGAATTATGAACAAAGAAACTGAATTTGAACTTATTGTGACGGTCGTTGAAAGGGGTAATGCAGACTATGTGGTCGAGGCGACTCGAAGTGCGGGTGCGTCTGGTGGCACAATAATATATGGGCGTGGCTCAGGAATTCACGAAAAAGACAGGATTTTGGGCGTCGCTATTCAACCGGAGAAGGAAGTCGTTTTGACACTTGTGCAGAAATCCGAGAAAAAAGCAGTTATGCAGTCTATTTTGGACAATACAAATATAACCGAAGTAGGCAAGGGAATTTGTTTTTGTTTGCCCGTTTTGAATGTGGCTGGAATCAACCATGATTTAAGAAAAAAAGGAAATTAAACTCATTGGCATTGACAACGACAAATGGACCTTATATAATACAGATAGGAGACAAATAATATGGAAGACAATGAAGACTTTGAAAGACACCTTATGCCTGTGGTAAGCAAGAAAAATATGCTTCTATATAAATGGCGTTATTTAAAAGCAAAAGTGGGAGCCAGGAAAAGGGGAAAAGAGATTGCTAAATTTGCAAGCCAATATGAAGAACTGAGAAGAACTGGACAAACAACAGTCCGTGTGATTAGTAAAGATGACGATGGCAAAGATGGACCTATACTTTAATAAGTCAGAGCGAACAGCTCTGATTTTTTTTTGATATATTCAAACAATAAAAATAAACTCTTCAAAAGATTTTGTTTTATTGGAATGTATGTATTATAATAAATTAACAAATTAATAATTTTGCTTGGAGCATAATCTCTAGGCAAGTTGTGAAGGTTGTGGCAAAAGGTCGGAGGAAAATTTGAATTATATCGTCTTAGCAATCACACTGGTTGTGACGCCAATGATTTTCTTGTTTTTGAAAAAGGTGATAAAGTTGTCAAACAAGACAATCTTTAAGTGCTTTTCTCTTCTTTTGTCCGTAATGTTTTTTATTCGATATTTTGCGATTGATGGTTCGCTTTATAACGATTGTTTGAAACTGACCTTTAACAACCCATTTTCGTCTGGATTTTTGTCATTTGTTGTTTTGATTGGAGTATGGTTTTCATTTGTGTCAATTCTGCTTTTGACAATGTTTCCATTTTTTAAGTTTAGAGTGCTTTTGAATTATGTAAAAACATTTGGACTTTTTTCAAGTGTGTTGAGCGTGGCATTTTTGCAACAAATAACCTATTCTTTCACTGGGAGTTATGAAAGCTCGCTCTGTGGAACATTTCTTGCTATCGAAGTCGGCATTTCGTTGTTGTATTCTTTCTATGTCTTTATGATAGAAGGCAAGTTTAAGATTTCAAAGAAAGAATTGATTGAGATGCTTTGGCTGCTTCCTATCATATTGCTTTTTGCAGCACCGCCTTATTTGTTTAGGAGCTTGGTGGGTCCTGTTGGAATAGGACTTGTTAAGGGATTGAAGTTGTATCACAGAATTTATATCTATTTGACATTTGTCTTTTTGTTTGCAATATATTTCTTCTTGAAAAACAAAGACAAAGAATATGCCAGAATGGTTTTGTTGTACATATCTTTGGCCGGACTGATATGCTATTGTTATAACCAAGACTTTTCTAATTTTGTAAGACCTAATACGTGGCCTTTGCACCTTTGCAACACCGCTATGTTTATTATCCCTGTGTGTTTGATTTTTAGGTGGGAAAAAGTCTTTTATTTCACATTGTTTATAAATGTTCTTGGGGCGTTCTTTGCGATTTTGATGCCAGACTATAATGGTGCAGAGGACTTTTTGTATCACGGCAATATCAAATTTTGGGTGAATCACATAGTCGCTTTTGCTATGCCGGTGCTTATTATTCTGTTGAGGGTTTATGAGAGACCGAGATTGAGGTTTTTCACTTATTCAATGGTTGGATTTGCTGTGTATTTTTTGATTATTTTGATTGTAAACGCTTGGCTTTCAAATTATGGGAAAGTTGACTTTTTCTATGTAAACTCTGATTTTATTACTGACAAGCTGGGACAGTGGGCAGAAAATACGAGAAACTTTGTTTGGACAATACGAATGGGTGGACTGAAGTTTGTGTTTTATCCGTTGTACCAGATATTGTTTTTCTTGGTATATGTCGTCTTGGGGCTTGGGATGTGGTTTTTGTATGCGTTTGTTTTTCAAATCCAAGACTTTTATTTGGAACTTGGAAGAAAAAGAGCAAAAATCAAATTGGATGAAATGGCATTGTGTGTAAAATATGGTCAAAAGGAGATTGATTGTTGTATGAACAAAAACAGCGAAAATAAACTTGTTGTGAATAATGTTTCAAAAAGATATGGAAACAACAAGGTCTATTCTGTAAAAGATGCATCGTTTGAAGTGAAAGGTGGAGAAATTTTGGGATTTCTTGGGCCAAACGGTGCGGGAAAATCAACCATCATTAAATGTATTGTTGGCATTCAACCAGCCACAAATGGAAGCATTGAAATCAATGGTTATGACATTGATAAGCAACCAGTTCTTGCAAAAGAGCAGTTTGGGTTTGTGCCAGATCACTATGCACTTTATGAGAAATTGACGGGTAGGGAATATATCAATTATATCGCTGACCTTTATGGGGTTTCAAAAAAAGATAGAGATGAGAGGCTTGAAAAGCTTTTGAAAGATTTGAATATGAGCAAAAGTATTGATAGTCAAATAAGAACGTATTCACATGGTATGAAACAGAAAATTGCTATTATGAGTGCGCTTGTACACAACCCTAAATTGTGGATTTTGGATGAGCCTTTGACTGGCCTTGACCCAAATTCGATTTTTGAAGTAAAAGAATGTATGAAAGAACATGCAAAGAAGGGAAATATTGTATTTTTCTCGAGTCATATTATTGACATTGTTGAGAAGTTGTGCGACAGGGTAATTATCATAAAGAAGGGAAGAATTAGAGAGTCTATAACGCTTGAAAAATTGAAGAAAAAGAAAATTGGCCTTGAACAATTTTATCTTGACATAATAAACAAGGAAGATGATGATCAAGACATGACTGTCTATGAAGAAAAAATTGAAGAAAAAGAGCCAGAGAGCAGATTTTTTAGAAAAAAGAAAGAAAAAGAGAAAAAACAAGGAAGAAAACCTGCAAAAGCATAAAACGATAAAAGTCGAAAAGGAACGATAACATGAACAAATTTAAAGTTTTGCTTATGATGCAACTGAAGGAAAAACTTGATTTAAGTTTTCTTAAGTCAAAGAAAAAGACACTTTTTAAAGTGGTTTTCTCTTTGATTGGCTTTATTGCTGTCGTTGCTGCGACATATTTGATATTTTCATTGTGCAAAAAGTTTAATTTGTTTTCATCTTTGAACAAAATCCCACTTTCTGTTGTGGCGTTGATTTTCTTTGTTGTTTTTGTGATGAATTTGTTTACGATTACTTTGGGGCTTAGTAAAACCTTGTATTATTCAAAGGACAACCAGGTTTTGGTGACTTATCCAGTGAACGCGAACAACCTTTTCTTTTCGAAAATGTTGGTGTATTATATAAGTGAAGTAAAGAAATGTTTTCAACTCTTGGTGCCTATCTTGGTGGCCTATGGGGTGTGTGAAAAACTTTCAATTTTCTTCTATATATGGATGCCTTTTGTGATGATAATTTTTACGGCAATACCAGTTTTGCTCGGGGGATTGTTGTCGATTCCAATGAATTATATTGTGGGCTTTTTGAAAAAGGTGCCTATTATAAAAGTTTTGTTTTTGTTGGCCGTTCTTGCTGGTGTGATAGCGGGAGTTGTTTATGTAATCAGCCTGATTCCTGAAGATATCAACTTGCTACGCAGTTGGGTGGCGGTTTCAAAGGCTATTAGGGCATTTTTGAGTGGATTTGTAAAGATTTTCTATCCATTTTATGCTATTGCTATATGTCTTTGCGGAAAAGTTGAAAGCAACATGCGAGTGCAATTTTTGACAAGTTATACATATATAGTGTTTTTGATTATTTTGGGCACAATAGTAGTTCTTGGTCTGCTGAACTATATAACATCAAGACCACTTTATTTGAAATTGATAACAAAACAATTTGAATTTGATTCGAGAAAGAAAAATGTTGAGAAGAAAAATAGAGTGCACGGCGGTTTCTTCTCAATGTGTTTGTATGATATCAAAAGACAGGTGAGAGATACGAAAACCTTCTCTACCACGCTGGCGACATTGGTTGTGGCGCCGATATCAATATTGCTTTTGAACAGAGTTTATTCTGCGATAAACACGCGATTGATAGGAAATTATTTTACAATTTCTTTCAATGTTTTGATTATCTTGTTGTTTGTGTTGGCACACAATATAAGTGCAAGTTCGGTATATAGCAGAGATGGTGAAGCTTTGTTTTTGAATAAAACAAAACCACAAAAACCTGTTGGATTGTTGTTTTCAAGGTTTGCTTATTATATTTTCACATCGACAGCCATTCTTTTGGCTTCGAGCGTAGTTTTCTTCGTCTTTGCGAAACTTACATTTGTTCAGTGTCTGTGTTTGTTTGTGATGATGTGGTCTATTTCTATGAGTCATATCGTTTGGAGTGGCGAAATTGATTTTCTAAATCCAAAACAAGAAATCTTTAAAACCGAAGGTGCTTCGGCGTATAACCCAAATGAGTTTAAATCAACGATACTTACTTTTTTGATGAGCTTGATTATTGTTGTGATTATGCTGTTTTTCATGATTTTTGACATGAATAAGATGGTTTGGATAAAACTGGCACTTGTTGCGCTTGCTTTCCTTGTTTTGAGAGTGTATCTGTTTGCCATCAAGGCGAAAACGCTGTTCAGGGAGATGTGATATGAAAAAGTCGGTAATGTTTTTGATTGGTATAATATATTTGGTATCAATTGTTATTGTGACATTTTTTGGTATGAAAATTGCGATTGACCAGTTTAAGATTTATATGACCAGCATTGAAATTACAAATTATCAAAGAGTGATTGATGGTGAAAAATATATTATTTTAACATTTGATGATGTTCAGGGATATTCGAGCTTGTTCATTGATTATGAAACCGGCCCAGACAGTGCCACAGAGCAAGAAAAGATTTCTTTTAGAATTTCAGGAAATGAGTTTGTAGATGGAGAAGGAAATAGGTCGGTTTATGCTACTGTAAGCCAAATTGGCGAAGTGACATTTACAAGGCGTGGGCATGTTGTGGTCACGGTTTTGACAGAAGATGGGTCGCATTTGTCAGACTCTGTAAACATATTGTGTAGATAAATTTAAAATTTTGCAAATAATAGTGTAGAATGTTTTGTGAATTTGTCGAAACTTGTTATAATAAAGCAACAATACATAAAAGGAGAATGTGTATGAAAAAACTTTGTATGGTTTTGTTGGGCTTTGCATTTATGTTTGCCTCAGCAGGACTTGTGGCTTGTAATTCAGCACCAGCAAGTGTTAAGCGTGTTTCGAGTGACGATTTTAGACCTGCATATTATTATGAAGAAACAATCGACTTCGATAGCGTGACTGTCAAAGTAGAACTCTCAAAAGGGAACCCTTTGATACTTGACAAGCAAGGAGATATTGATACAAATATAGAAGATGCGGCTGCAGACGCTGACTTTGAATTTATTTTGAAGACTAGTGGCCTTGCACAGGCACTTAGAACAGGAACTGTTGAACTTGGACATGAATATGAAATTTCTTGTTTGCTTAAAAGAGACAAGAAAGAATATCATCTTGCAACAGTTGTTTTCACAGACAATGTTTCTTTAGCATACGATTTGTCAAAATTTGATGAATCTGCAGCAATAAAAGATTTTAAGGCTGTGACCGCAAGCTCTGTCGATGAAGGAAAATTTATGAGCTATGACGGTGAATATGTCATTGGTGATGACAATGCTTTTAAATTTAAGCCAAGTTATACACTTATCTCTAAAAGCGACATAGATGATATTACATCAAGCGTTTATCTTCCTGTAAACGCAAAGGTTTTTGCAGTCAACGGAAACGCAAAGGGAGATGAAATACCACAAGGCACAGTTTGGACATTTGATAGCTTGAACTATGGCTTTAACTTTGCAGAAGGACATGAAGGAGAAAAATATATTCTTCAACTTAGTCCAAAGAACTTTGAAACCCTTTACACTGGTTCTCAAATCACACCTATTGAACTCAAGGTGACAATCGCTGATGGATATAATGTTCATGAAGCAAGTGAACTTGGACATATGTGCGTTGTTGGGGAAGATGAAACAGCAGCAGTAAATGCTTGTGCTTACAATGATTATAACAGATTTATGAACAAAACAACAGGTCAGTATTATACAGAGAAATATTATAAAGTTTGGAACGACTTTTACACAGCAAAAGGTGAGACAAATCTTAAGTCTGTAAATGGAATTTTCTTGCACGACAATCTCACTATTACAAGTGAAGATGTTCCTTCAGAATATTTTGTAATGAGATCAGAAAGTGTATATGGTGAAGGGGCTTTGAGAGACTGGTCATTTGTTTTTCCACATTATACGCCAAATCTTAGCGATAAATTTACATTCAATGGAAACTATTTCCACTTGGATTTCACACAATTCCCAGTTGCTTTAAATCATGATAAAGATGGTGCCCTTGTGCATTATACTAGCGAGTCGGCAATAGATTATTTAACAAACAGTGTTTTGTTCTTCTTTGCAGGACAACCACATGAAGTCACAGATGCTGGAGACGAATTTGCTTTTGTTGAATTTTTGAATGTTTCTGCTGCAGGAGCTTCAGGGAAGCAAATCACAGGAGATGCGGTAGATCATGCTGCAGGTACTCCAACCTTTTTGAAGACTCAAGATTCTGTAGAAGTGGCTTTGAAAAATTCAATTGTAAAAGAATTTCAGATAGGTTTAAATAGTTCTGAAAAAGGCGATTGGCTTGTAAAGGACACAAAGATTTTTGACTGTTATAACTGTGGTTTGTATGCATATGACGGCAATGGAGAAATTAAAAATAGTCAGCTTAAGAGATTTGGCGGACCTGTTGTGTTCTCAGTTTCACAAAATGAGAGAAATCATGCACCAGTTGAAATTCACAATAGTTTTGTTGTAGATGACGCATCAATTTTGGAAAACTTTGTGACAGCAGATCAAACTTGGTTTATGATGAACCCACCAGCTCCTACACTTGTTCAAATGTTCCAAATGCTCAGTGCGGAAAACAATTTAGATGGTCTTGTTCAAACAGGAAAGACAATTTTGAATGAAGCTGGCAAATTTAATCTGCAAGTACTTGTTTTGGATGACAATTATTTGGAGTCAAACTATGACAAGCTTTATACTGAAGTGACATATCCTGATGAAATTCCGATTGACTATGATTCACAAATTATGGAGTTTGTAAAAGAAGAAGCTAGGCTCGTTATAAGACATCAATATTATGAATCACTTTCAAGTGAAGGAAAAGCTGCAGTAGGAAATGATGAAGCAAATATTCCGCTTTCAAACTTCCCAGACCCAATTGTTCTTGGAGATCAATATGGACATTTTGCAATTTGTGATACAACGAGCATTATAGCTTTTGTGACAGTCACAAGTTTTGATTTAAACGATCCACAATATGAAGTGGGTACTGATGCAGTAGAATTTGTAGGAAATAATCTTTATGTTTATTGTCCAGCACCAGGCGCTGCAAGAGCTGGAATGATTGTAAGCTTGTATGACGTTGTAGCTGCAGCATAAGATCTAGAAAAATAAAAAGCACGGAGAAATCCGTGTTTTTTGTTTGGGGTAAATTGGGAGAGAAAGCATGATAAAATTGGGCTTTTTGTGGCATAAAAATCTATTTAAGGATTTGTGAATTTTTTGACACAGAAAAAAACTTTGTGATATAATTTGTTTGTAAACTTTTGTTGGAGTGGGAGTATGGGAAGCATAAAAAGAAATTGGCTTTTGGCCGGAATGTTTGCTTTTGTTTTGATGTTTGGTTGTTTTTTTGGGCTTGGAATAGACAATCAAGTTCAAATAGCCTTGGCAGAAACTGAGATTACATCAGCATCAACAAGTTGGAGCGGGGAGATGGCTTGTGACGAAGATGTCACAATTTCGTCAAGTGTCTCTGTGACTGGAAATACAGTATTGACCATAGCATTGGGAAAAACATTGACACTTGAGGATGGACTGACAATTAATAACAACAGAACTCTTACAATCAGTGGGCCTGGAACACTTGCGATATCCAAAAATGACGCGGGCAGTGATGGGGCACTAAACATTTCATCAAGCGGAAGATTGATGTTAAACGATGGTCGTGTTGTAGTTAATGCCACAGGCAGCAGCGATTATGGCATCAATGCAAAAAACAACAGCGAAATTGATGTCTATGATGGTGCATTGATTGTCAATGGTGGCACAAGTGCCGGAATAAAGGCAAACACTATCGGACTCTATAGGGGACTTCTAAGTGTTCACGCCACAGGCACAGACGATACTCTCACTTTTGGCATTTTGATGGAAAATCTTTATGTTGGAGATGAGGATTACCATGTGCAACTCCCTACACTTGAAGTTGTTGACCCAAGCACAAATAGTTATGGCGTAGCGAATCCTAATCCTGGATATTCTGGTTCGTTCCATTATTATAGCGGTTTTATTGAAATTACATCAAGCACAAAAGCACTCAATTGTCATTCACAAGGCTGGGATGGTCAAATCGGCTATTCTGGAGCCAACAAAATAGATGCTACCAGTGGTGTAGATGGAGATGAACCATACATTTCTGTTTGTCAAGCAGACTATATTATCAAAAGATTGGCAGAATTTGGTGATTATGGCTTCACAATAAATTGTGGAAGAAAAGAAGCTACCCTGTTGGTAGGCTCAGAAAACAACATCGCCACATTTGAAGGCAGAACAAGTGTTGATGGCGAGCTTACACAATTTGATAGATTTATCAAGGATATGTTCTGTCCAATGGAGCATGGCCCTTATGGACTCGTTAAAGATATAGTTATCACCGGCGGAGATGCGACCAAATGGGAGGCCACAGATACAGGGATTGTCATCAATGATGCCTTCTTAGAGCCATTGACAATGACCGGAAAATATACATATCTAAACGGAACAAGTTATGTTGAAGTTCCTTTTGAAATTAGCTTCACTATTGCCACCGAAATTACATCATCGACAAGCGTTTGGAGTTGCAGAATGATTTGCAATAATGATGTGACAATTTCAAGTTCTGTTAGTTTGTCTGGATCTTCAGAACTTTTTATCGCACCAGGAAAAACCATAACGTTGCCAAGTGGACTGATCATTGGTGATGAAAAAACGTTCACATTCAATGGTTTGGGCACTTTAGAGATATCAAGAGAAAACACTTATGATGAAGGTGCATTGACCATTGGATATGAATCAAAATTTATTCAAAATGATGGTTGTGTCAAAGTGACATCAACAGGAGATAGTGAATATGCCATATGGGCTGATTATGAAGATTCTGACATAACAATCAACGATGGTGCACTCATTGTCAATGGCGGAACAAAAGCGGGTATCCAAGGACACAACATCAATGTCGTCAAAGGACTTTTGCGTGTTCATGCAATCGGAGATGATAGTGCAGAAACATGTGGAATTATGATGGATTCACTCATCTGTGGAAAAGAAGATGATTACACATGCTATCCAACAATTGAGGTCGTTGATCCGAGCGTAAACAGTTATGGAATCACAAACCCTGATCCTGTGATGCAAAACTCTTCATCTACACCAGGCGTGTTTAAATATGTGAGCGGTGCACTTGAAGTTTCGTCAAGCAATCGTGCAATATATGTGCACGCAGTGGATTGGGACAACCACATTGCGTATTGTGGTCCAAACAAAGAAGAATCAGCAGAGGGTGGCCAGGGCGACAGCCCTTATATATTTGCTACAACAACAGCAAGAAATATTTTGACAAAGGGAAAACTTGGCGAATATGGAATTATGGTTCACAAAGATAGAGCCCAAAACATGACCAGAATTGGTGATTCAACTAGCGACACTGCATCTTTTGAAGGAAGAACAAACCCAAGTGAGCCAATGACAAAACTTGACCAAATAATCAAAGATTTGTTCTGCCCAGCAGAATTTGGCCTTTATGGAATTTTGAAAGATATCACTGTTTCTGGTGGAAATTCTGACCTTATGACAATTACTACTCACGGAATTATTGTGCATGGTCCATTCTTGGAACCGGTGACAATGTCAGGAAAATACACATATTTTGTTGGGTCAGATTATCAAGAAAAACCTTTTGAAATTGTTTTCACCGTGGCGACTGAAGTCACTTCAGGCACTCCAAACTTTGGATGTAAAATGATTTGTGCTGATGATGTCACAATCAGTGCATCAGTCAAGATTCCTTGTTGTACAGACCTTTATATTGATGCGGGCAAAACTTTGACCCTTCAAAATGGACTTAATCTCAACAACTCGGCATCAACACTAAGAGTTTATGGGCCAGGCACTTTAGATGTAAGCAAAAACAACGGCGGTTCAAATAGCGCAGCACTAACCCTTGATAACAATGCGACATTCATTTTAAATGATGGCTATGTAAACCTTCTTTCTACAGGAAACACTTATTATGGAATTTATGCAAAAAATAACTCAAAGCTTATCATAAATGATGGTGCACTTATAGTCAATGGTGGAACAAAATCAGGCATAAAAGCCAATGAAATCACATTAAATCGTGGACTTTTGCGTGTTGGCACTGCTGGAACAGATGATATCGCAACCTATGGAATTTATATGAACAGCCTTACTGTTGGAATTGAGGATGACTACAACCACCGCCCAACACTTGAAGTTGTTGAGTCAAGTGCGTCAGGAAGTTATGGAATTGCAACGCCAGAAGGCAGTGGAGATTTCTATTATTATTGTGGATTTGTGGAAATTTTGGCAAACACCCAAGCATTTAATTGTTTTTCCATAAACAATACTGATGCAATAATCTATTCTGGAAGTTCGAAAGCCAATGCATCAACTTCTGGGGCAAATATAAACGACCTTTATGTTTTAATAAATCACGACCCAAGCAATCTTCCAAAATCAACCGATTATGATTATTGCTTCACTTTAAATGTAGATGGGAAAGAAGATTCGATTTATCTAACTCCAACAAGCTTGACACTTCCTTTTGAGGGAAGATCAAGCGAAAATTTGACTCTCACTGATCTAGACCAATTTATTAAGGACTTTTTCTATCCAATAACAAATGGTGGTCCATATGGAACGGTGAAAGATATTGAAATCACTGGTGGAAACGGACAAGTTGTTGGAACAACCAATGGCTTTGCTGTAAATGGCAAATTTAATGGTACAATCACTGTTAGTGGAAGCTATACATATTTTGATGGAACAGAATACGCAGAAGTTCCATTTGCAATTGATATTGTTGTATCTGGGGGACCAGATTTAACATATGAAGCACATGGAGATACCATTACCGCAACATATGGAACATTTGGAACATATAATATAACCATTATTGCCCCAACAGAAAATTTGACTTATGATGGAAATTCAAAAGTTGCAACTTTGGAAGCGGGATATAATGTATACATGTTTCCAAATGCAATGATTGTATATTCACAAGGTGGAAACACCGTAACTGATTGCCAAAATGCTGGTACATATAATGCAACAATCACCTTTGATACTGCAGTTGCCCAAGTTTCTTTTGAAATATTAAAGGCAAATCCAACTTATACAGTTCCAACAGGGTTAAGCATTGAAGTCGGAAGCACTTTAGCTGATATAACTTTGCCAAGCGGATGGAGTTGGGTAAATAATGCTCAAGATGTTGGCGAGGTTGGAAATAATATATTTAAGGCGACATTTACTCCTTTGGACACTCAAAACTATAATGTTGTTGAAAATGTCGATGTTGTTGTGCATGTTGTGGCTCAAAATGACCATGGTGAAGAAGGTGACGCTCCACAAAATCATGGCTTTTGTCTTGGCTGGATTTCATTTATTGTTGCAATGGTTGCACTTTTGTGGCTTATTTTAAATTTAAGCTTTAAGCTTTACAAAAAACAAGTATTCAGAATTCTTGGAATTTTGTTGGCACTTGTAGGTTTGGCATTTTCAGTTGGCATTGTTGTGATACACTGTTGTGCTGTCAGTATAGTGTCAATAATTGTTGCGTCGATTGCTCTTTTAGGATTTGTGTTGTTTTGGTCATTGTCGAGGGAAATGAATAAGTGATAAAAAATGTCTACAGTTTTGTAGACATTTTTTTAAACTGCAGTAAATTTGCGGTTTGCCATGGGATTTGTTTGGTGAACCGTACAGTTTGGTTACCGAACTTAAATGCCGAAACCACTATTTTACGTGCAAAGAGGGTATTTTTGACCTTTTCAAAAAAGTGAAAAAGTGTAAAAAGTGTAAAATTTCATATTTTGTATTGACAAATAATTTTTTTTAGTGTATGCTATGCAAGCATGTAGTTTTTACATGTAATTGATTTGCCCTATATGGGAAGGTGGCCGTGATACTAATAGTGGCGTATGGTCTAACCAATCATTTAACACCTATAAATCAATTTTGGGACAACCCTTAAAGTTTGACACAGTTAGTGCGTTTTTTGGAAGTTTGAGGCACTTATAAAATCTGGGCCCTCGTGGTGGTAAAAGGGAGACATGATAAGTAATGAGATCGTGATCTGCAGCTAAAGTTTTTGCTTAGTGATTGAAACTTTAGTGACTGGAATAGTCTAAGTGCTGGCGGAAGGAACTTCCTAATTTAAGATAAAATGACTTGGCTTAGTGCTAGGTCATTTTTTTGCTTATGTTTGCCAAAATATTCGGAAAAGTGTGGTTTAATAGGAGAGAAGTTTGTTGAAACTGAATTTTGCTATACCGAACTGGAATGTACGAACCCGTATTTTACGTGCAAAGATGGCATTTTTGCCCCTTATAAAAAAGTGAAAAAGTGTAAATTTTTGTGTCAAAAAAGGCCGATTTTTGGTCAAAAGTCGAACCCATAAATGCAAAAAATGTAATTAGGTATTTGAATTGCAAAGATGCATTTATTATAAAAGTGAGTTACAAACAGGTGTTAAATGTTGGAATATTTATAAAAGTATGATACAATATTAACATGAAAGAAAGTTTGCAAAATAAGATTAATGATTTGTTGTTAGAGCGAAAAGAGAGCGAGAGGTTCGACATAAAAATGAAATATTATGATGAGTCGAAAAAATATGACATGGTCAAAGATGTTGTAGCTTTTGCAAATAACTCGTTATGTGAAGACAAATACATTGTTTTTGGTATTAATGATAATGATTGGAGTGTTTGTGGTATTGATAGAAATAAAATACCAAACATTTCCGATATTGAACAGCTTATAAATGAGAAAGTTGAGCCAAAATTAAAAATCAAGTTAGATTTTATTGAGTTGCAGGCGCATGAATTAGCGGTTTTAACTATTTGCAAAGAGAATAATGATCGTCCTTATGTAGTTACAAAAAGTGTTGGAAGTAGTATGGGGAAACCAGTAATTCATAAGGGAATGATTTATATTAGAAACGGTGCTACAAACTCTGAAATTACTAGAAGAGAACTAGACACTATTTATGCAACAAAACAGAATATCAGGTTTACTTCTATTGGCAAAATGAGGAAAAAAATATTAAGCACAGCTAAAGGTATAAAAAATTTTCTAACCTTTGAGATAAGAATAGACAATTATCTTAGTTACAAATATGATGTATGTTCAGCTTGGTTAAGAGTCTCAATTGAAGATAGTATATTTTTAGTAAAAGAATGTATTTGTACAGTGGGCGAAGTGTCAACAAAAGATAAATTCATACTGGATGATGGGCATGTGTTATCTGTTCCTGCTTATTCATCGACGGTTAGATTATTTAATTTTAAATTAAGTGAATCTGTATGTGATTTGTTGAACGGGAAAAACGCAAAGTTTGAAATTTTGATAAATTTTGGAAAGAACGAACAACTGATTGAATTGTAAAAAAGTTGCAGAGAAATATGATAGGAGTTGTTATGAATTATTCACCATTAAGATATCCTGGAGGAAAAGCTAAATTATATAAATTGGTCAGTTACATGATAAGAAAAACTGGTGATGAAGTTGTATATATTGAGCCTTTTGTTGGCGGTGGAGGGCTGGCCCTATCTTTATTATTGAATCATGATGTGCAAAGTATTGTAATCAATGATTCTGATAAAGGAATTTATTCGTTTTGGAAAGCTATTTTAACAGAGACAAGCAAATTTGTAAGATTAATAGAGGAGACTCCCGTCACTATAGATGAATGGTATAGACAGAAAGAAATTTTAAATAAGAAAAATAAAAGATATTCGTTAGAATTAGGATTTGCGACTTTTTATATGAATCGAACAAATAGATCAGGAGTAATTAAGGCTGGTCCGATTGGTGGGTATAGTCAAAAAGGAAAGTATAAATTAGATTGTAGATTTAATAAAAAAGAATTGATTGCTAGAATTTTAAGAGTTGCATCAAATAGGAATAGAATAAAGGTTTACAATTATGACATTAAAACTTTTACTAAAATAGTCTTGCCTAAATATGAGAATAGGTTCACTTATTATGATCCTCCTTATTATATTAAGGGAGCAGAATTATACAAGAATTTTTTAACACATGATGATCATGTTTTTATTTCAGAAATGATTAAAAAAGATTTATCAAACTGGTTGGTTACATATGATAATGTGCCTGAAATAGTCCAACTTTATCAAAATTACAAAATAAATAAATTTCTATTAAATTATAGCGTTGCAAACAGTGGATTGGCAGAGGAATTAATCTTTTCATCAAATGACTTATTGTGGCCTAGTACAGAAGAAATTAATAAGCTTAAATTAAACTTAAAAATGGGGAGATAACGATAGATGAATATAGTGCAGGAAGTATCAAAAAATAATGAGTTATGTAAACTAATTCAAGAGGAGAATTTTGTTGGATGGGTTTACTCTATAAATTATGAAAAAGCTTTAATTATGACTAATGATGCGTGGAAGGAAAAAGTAAAAGGAATACCTCACAATAGTTTTCTTATAGCTACAAATTTAAATCCAGAAAAATTTGCAAGTGCCAAGGATATAGACAAAGAAGTAATTTTACTCAGAGTTATAAATTCTTGTAAGCTTCCACAAGATGATGATATTATAAAAACTAAAATAGATAATTACCAAAATCAGCAAGACATTCAGGTGGATGAAGATAGCTATGATTTATTAACCAAGAATAAGATGCAGTTTGGAGGGTTGGAATGTAGGGTTTTGGGTACATTTTACATTAAAAATGGAGAGTTAAATCTAGGAAGCGATATTGAAAATTTTTCTTCATCCTTACAAATGAAAGTTTTTATGCCGAGTGGGGCAGCTTTAGGTGAAATTGTTAATTATGTTGATCCAATTAGAAGGAAGAGAGCGGAAGAAGAATTTAGAGATTTAGGGTTGTCGAAACAAGTAGCACCATTTCCAATAGGTACAGTAAGATATACTTCAACTGATAGAATGCATAGAGCAAACAATGATGATTTAGTTCATTTTTCAATACAACCATCGGACTTTTTAGCAAGAAGAACAGCAGTATTAGGTATGACTAGAACTGGTAAATCTAATATGATTAAGCAAACAGTATCAGTAGTTAAAAAAGTTGCTGATGATAGTAACCTCAATATAGGACAGATTATTTATGATATTAATGGAGAATATGCGAATAGTAATGGACAAGACAAAGGGTCAATTGCTGAAATTTACAAAGAAAGTTGCATTAGATATAGGAGTGTTCCAAATGTAGGATTTAAACCTTTGCTTAATAATTTTTATAAACAACTGAATGAAGGGCATTCTATAATTTGCGATTGTATAAAAGAGAAATCAGGAGCTAAAAATGCTGCAGATTTAGATTTATTTATGTATGCGCTAAACTTTGATAAACCAGACGAACATGATGCAGCGGAAAATGTGAGGTGGAGACAAAAGGTCGCTTTATATAGTGCTGTTTTATATGCTGCAAAGTTCCAAGCTCCTAAAGATTACAAAGTTTATTTTGAAGCGAACAAAGATATACGAAATCTAGTATCAAGTGATATTGACCCTAAAAATGGATTAACCTTAAATGAATGTAAAGTTTGGTTTACTAAACTTAGAAAGGTTAGGCAAGAAATAAAGAAAGAATTAGAAGATGTAGCAAGGAAAAAAATTACTTTGAGTGACCGAAAATATACGATCAAAGATGAAGAAGTTATAGATCATTGGATAACAGAGGAATGTAGAATTTTATTAAACATGTTATGTATGAAAAATGACTCCGAAGGATATTTTAATGGATATAAATCTATTTCAGATGCACAGCAATATCATAGTTTTGAAAGAGATTCTGATATAAGAGAGGAAATATATACAAATTTATGTAATGGTAAAATAGTTATAATAGACTTGTCAGTAGGTAATGCAGTCATCAGGGATCGCGTTAGTAAGGAAATCGCTGAATATATTTTTAATAGTTCTATGAAAAAGTTTACGGAAGGGAAAAGTCCTGATAACATTATTATATATATTGAAGAAGCTCATAATTTAATCGGTAAAGGGATGAAATTAACCGATACATGGCCAAGGATCGCAAAAGAGGGTGCAAAATACAAAATAGGTTTGGTGTATGCTACACAGGAAGTTTCATCTATACATGAAAATATTTTAGCCAATACGGAGAATTGGTTTGTCAGTCATTTAAATAGCGAAAAAGAGATAAATGAGTTGGCTAAATTTTATGATTTTTCGGATTTTAGTCAATCCCTTCTCAAGTCACAAGATGTCGGATTTTCAAGGGTGAAAACATTATCAAGTCCATTTGTTATACCAATTCAAATTGATAAATTTGAACCAAAGACATTTTTAAAGGAAAGTGAAAATGAGTAATTTTGAAGATAGAAGTTCATTTTTCGATATAACAAATAATTTAGATGTTAAAGAGTTTATTGAGAATTGTAAATATTTAAGGGAACCTTCTGAAAATGAAATTGAAAAAATAGTTAGTGAATTTTCTATTTGTGATCCACAAGGAGAGTATCCAAATAATATTATTGGATTAGATTCTAACTTTTATGAATCTAACATACGAAAGGATATACCATTTACAAATGTAGGCTTTGTAAAGGTTAGCAATGTTTTATTGAAGAAAAAAGAAATAGAGGATGTTTCAAAGAGTAAGTACATAGATCCTTTTAAAGTTGCAAGAATTAATAAAAATAATGAATCGTATGTTTTTGTTTTCCCTAGTTCTAATATTATATATAAAAATGTTGAATCTGTTAAAGATGGGTTTAGATATAAAATGTATGAATTGTTTAAGAATATAAAATTTGAAAACGATAAAGCTTCAAATTTGCTACAAACTTTATTTTGGTTATATGAAAATAAAAAAGGAAACATGGGAAGTAAGGAAATATATCTAGACTCTTGTCCTACTTGTAAGGAGAAAAATATAAAAATATATAACACTGAAGAAGATCAGTATTGTCCATATTGCCACAAGCCTGTTTACGCAACAGATGTTTTAAGAATTTGGGAAGAAGTTAAAGAAGATTCAGCAAGCAACCAATCCGCCTTATCTAGATTTTCAAATGTTATTAAGACAATTTTTTTAGCTCACTATATAAGAACTATAAAAATCAGAAATAATGAAAATTATTTAAGGTTACTTAGTGATACGATGTTTATTATAAATGGACCTCTGGCTGTTTTTGGTAATCCTGCATGGGTTCACGGAAGTATAATGAAAATTGTATTTGATATTAATACAGAGTTAGTGCAAAATGGGTATAGAAAGCTTATGATAATGGGAATGCCTAAATATTCTGATGTTTTAAGTTATGCGAATTTTGTTGGAAAACATTTACCCAAGAATTCAATACTATGTGTTACAGATGAATTTAGGACTAAATATATAAATTTTACAAGACCAGAATCTTCAAGTACCTTTGGATCTGAAACATATTATGGTCAAGATTTTATCTATAAGACATCGAAGGGTAAAATGAAAGCGTTTTCAATACCATACACATCTAAGAATAAAGAAAATATTGAGCAGTTTAAAATTCAGAAATCTGAGTTAAGTAGATATACTGATATTAATAATTACGTAAAGTTTATAGAGGACTTTGATTGTGATCTATTTGATAATTCAGTTATACCGGCGGTTCTGGCGAGAAAGTATAGTATGATCAATTTGCAACCAGGAGCAAAAGTATTGGATTTGATATCGAGCACTAATTTGCAATAAAAACAGCAAAAGCAAAATTTTGCTGTTTTTCTTTTTGTTTGGTTATACAAATTGAATTGGATATGTTATAATGTGAACATAAGGAGAGAGACAATGTGCAAAGGCATTGCCAAACCATTCTTGAAGTGGGCTGGTGGTAAGGGTCAACTATTAAGCAAATTTGAAGAAATGTATCCACAAGAGCTTATAAATGGAGAAATAGACACATATATAGAACCATTTGTAGGTGGTGGGGCTGTTTTATTTGATGTTCTTCAAAAGTTTAAAGTTAAGAAAGCAGTTATTATTGACCTAAACAAAGAGCTTATTAATTGTTATCGCTGTATTAAGGCTGATGTCAAAAAATTGATAGTAAATCTTGAAGAGATACAAGATTCTTTTTTGTCATTGTCTGATAAAGATCGAAAGGAATACTTTTTACGTGTAAGGGATAGATACAACCAGATTCATCTCAATGGAAGATTTGATTTTGAAAAGGCTGCAGATTTTATCTTTTTAAATAGAACATGCTTTAATGGACTTTATAGGGTAAATAGCAAGGGGGAGTTTAATGTTCCATTTGGCAAATATAAAAATCCATTGATCTGTGACAAAGAAAACTTGTTATTGATAAGTAAGCTTTTACAGAATGTCGAGATTAGATTTGGAGATTATTTTTTAGCAAAAGAGTATGTTGAAGGCAAAACATTTATATATTTTGATCCGCCATATCGTCCTCTTATTGAGAATTCATCATTTGTGAGTTATGATAAATCGGGATTTAACGATGAAGATCAAAAAGTTCTTGCAAATTTTGTTAAAAAGTTTGATGAACAAGGGTGTCTGATTATGCTTAGCAATTCTGATCCTAAAAATACAAATCCAAAAGACAACTTCTTTGATGATTTATATGAAGAATTCAATATTGATAGGATTTTTGCTAGAAGAATGATAAATTGTCAGGCAGATAAACGTGGAGATGTGACAGAAATCGTTGTAAGAAATTACAAAAGGAGAAAGTAATGGTTTTTAATGAGGAATATTTTGTAAAGAATACATTGGATACAAATAGAGGTTATAATTACTATGTAAATTGGGAGAATATTTATGATTATGAAAGGGTAAGCATTGAGTTGTCGGCAATGGATTGTTTAATCAATCTTAATGATAATTCATTTAAGAATAGGTTTACTGAATTGTTAACAAAAATGCCAACAGTGATTTTTACTTTTCCATATTTGTTTGCATTAGCTAAGCAAGAAAGAGGTGATTTACTAAGAGGATCCAGTAAACTAAAAATTATTGGTTCAGAAATAGATAGTGATGATTTTCAAATCCATTCGTTTTCGCAAGATGATGCCAAAACAATGGATAAAGAAAAAATTGATAAATACTATTCTTTTTTTGAGCAGATGGGATTAAAAAACTTATTCCAAGGTATGCTTAAAAAATCCACAATAGATTATGTAATAGGTGTTTTGGTTGGGTTAGATAGCAACGGAAGAAAAAATCGTGGTGGAGATGCCTTTGAATTAGCATGTG
>Ga0310690_10001847_pt1 | contig 36429 bp, 15 predicted proteins | sample AusTroGonzalo_MG_2_FD_207661 | JGI IMG/M metagenome (GOLD analysis project Ga0310690, IMG submission 207661) | Bovine rumen microbial communities from tropical cattle in Woodstock, Queensland, Australia - Gonzalo_04 (v2) (version 2) | ecosystem: Host-associated > Mammals > Digestive system >...
TCCGTACGCGCGCAGTTCGGGCGGTAGCAAATGTTCGAGCCATGTGGTCTTGTAGATGCCTTGTCGTCCGATAAGGACGAGCACCTGTTGGTTGACCACTTCGTCCTTGAGCCATGAGGCGACCATGGCGACGAACCACTTTGTGAAATACAAGCGCCATTGTTGCTGTGCTGCTTCGTCTCCTTCGACCGTCACCTGCTCGGCGAGCCAACCGATCCAGTTGGGGTGACCGGGTTCCCAGGGTTTGCAGTTAAGTACGTACTCACGTAGCGGATGGATGTCGGGGATGCGATGATTTCATTCACTTTGCGTAAGCGTCTCTCCGCTTGGTCTTCATAATTTCTCATAATGTTGAATTTTTGTGTTTTTAGGCAATATCGCCCGAATTGCAAAAATACAACATTTTTCGGATATATGCACAAAAAAAATCGCCCATTAAAGAGCGATTTTTAAGCGAATTAACCGTTTAACGATTTATCTCACCTCTTGTCCGGTGATGGTATAAGTGCGATCATCACGGAGGATGAGGAGTTGACCGTCGCGGAGGATCTTACCGGTTAGGGGTGAGGGGTTAGCGGTTAGCGGGTCAAGAGCGGTGGAACCGCCTGTGTCCTGATACTCACCTTGGGTAGTGAAGGACATCTCGGAACCATAGCTAACTACGTTTCCTGTTTTAGCATAGGTACGGTATTTATAGACGGTACCTGCATCAAGGCCGGTGAGGGTCACCGTCATCGTCATTCCGGAAGCCGGAATAGTATGATGTTCCCCGATGGAGGCTTTCATGCGTGCCGGTGCATGCTGAGCAGCCACGCGACTTTCCGCCCAAACATCGAAACCCTGCTCATCAAAATCTTCTGCTCCGGCAATGGCGCAACCCTTGAGCGTTGCCTTATCTTCTGTGATGCCGGTTGCCGCATAGGTGTAAACGATTGGCTCAAACTCAACCGATCCAGTTCCGGTATAGATATATTTCCAATCGCCGTAATACATCTGACCGGCAGCCGATTTATAGTATGCGCGATATTTATAAAAGGTACTGCTGTCCAAGCCTTTGAGACGTCCTGCCATAAGGCCGTTCGCAACCGGGCATGGTACCATCGGACCGGTATAGTCATCCGGCGCACCATTCGGTTTCCACTCAAATCCGCAACTGCTCTCTGTATCCGTCATATTGGTCTGTGCCAAGAGGATTGCAATTGATGGAGAAACGGTTTTCGACTCCTGTGTTGCAAGGATCAGCGCAGGAGTGGAGAACGAATAATGGATTGTATCGTGATCACCCTCTTGGGTATTGGCAAAGAAGATAACATTCTTGTAGTCCTTATTCGGTTCAAGACCGGTGATGTCCATTACATTACCTATAAATGCTTCATCACTGCCCTCCATTCCGCAGGATGCGATATGTGCAGCGTCTTCCTTATCACTAAGGGTTATTGTTATGGATGTCGGCGTACTGTTTGAAGCAGCAACATGCGATGGGTTTATGACGTGTAGATTAAGTTCCTTCCATCTTTCCTGCTTTTGATACGTGCTCAGAGCACCAAATGGCACATATACCGGGATGTTGGTATTCAATCCATGATCCATCTCGGGAAACTCTATCGGTTCTTCGGACAACAATGTAAGAGATGTCACATTCGGGCTGCTGACAAAAGTACCGTAGTTAATACCCGCTACCGTATATTCCTCGTCTTGGAATGTGACCGTCTTAGGGATGGTAACATTGCCGGAATAGGTATTTGAAGAATGATTAAACGAAGTGCCTCTATACGTCAGGTACGCTGTATGATCTTCCTTAACGAGCACAAAGTACTGATTATTGATCCGCATACCATATTGCTCAATTTGCAGTTGCTTAACGATCGAATCGTCGCAGGCTTTATTGACCAACACGAGCCGATAATCCCCTGCCGACAGATTATAGAGTATTGCGTCCTTTTCTCCATTCAGCGTATAATAATCGTACCTTCCATTTTGCACATTCATGGATATCCGACCGGAATTAGGTGTATCGTACGCGTCGTAAGCGGTGCATGTAATAGTAGAAGGGGACTTGGTCCACATGACAGATATTGTAATCGTACTGTCGCATCCTTCAACTGTTTGCAATTTGCGTATCCAGTTTCGTCGCGAATACAAGGTCTTGCTTAATTCGCACTTCACACCATCAATATACAGATCTTCTCCGTCACATAAGGTTGTATCCGGCAGAACGATGTTATATGCTCCTATTGCCGTATAACTCCTACCGGAGAAGGCCATATTGCCGACTTGGGTATGGCAATTTTGGAGAACAATATCCGATAACATTTTCATGCCATAGCATAGATACGCCGGTACATATTCGACTTCATCTCCGAAAGAAACGGCTTTGATTTGATCGCGGATGTCGTATCGGTTGTAAGAGTAAACTGAATAAGTATAGAAAGGTGTTATCTTATCCGTAAAATCCTGACAATGCTTGGCTTTCCATGCAATAGAATCAAGGTTACCACATTCGCGGAAAAGATCTTTACCTATTGTAGTGACATTTTCCGTAAAAGTGACAGATTTTATGTTCTTACAATAATTAAATGCATTATCCTTAATACTTACCGTGCTACTCGGGATAACGACATCTCCTTCCGCAGCCGTGGAACATGCAACTAATTCCGTTTTCTGCTCATCGCAGAACACAAAGTAACCGTCTAAATATCCGTTAACTGCCTTTGCGCCCCACGGATTGCCTTCCGCCGCACCGGCATATTGCACATTAAGGATATTATAAAAAGCATCCGGTCCTATGGTATTTACGGTAGATGGTATTACGATATTAATCAGACTATATTTACCATAACAATAAAAAGCCATTTGACCAATATAGGTTACACTATTCGGAATAATGACTGAACTTAAACTACTACAACCGGAAAATGTGCTATGTTCTATTCTTGTAATGCTACTTGGAATCTCAATAGAAGTTAAACCGGTACAATAACTGAAAGCGCTATTATCTATAGTTGTTACACTATTTGGAATAGTAATCGACTGCAAAAGATTACATGAATTAAAGGCGCTATACCCTATCCTTTTTACACTATTTGGAATAGTAATAGCCGTAAGATTTTTGCAATTAGAAAACGCAGAACTTAAAATCTCCGTAATGCCATCCGGAATAGCATATGCCCCGGAATACGAAGCCGGTAGTTTGGCAAAAAGGCGATTATTGTATATGGGAGAGTCTATTTTATCGCAACCGGAGAAAAGATCCGTCCCCGCATTTACGATACTATTCGGGAACGTCACAGATGTCAACTTAGTGCAACCGGAAAAAACATAATTGCCAAGATCAGTAACACCTTCCGGTATGGATACAGAAGTAATTTCTCTGCAGTAAGCAAAAGCTTGCTCTCCAATAACGGTAACGCTGCTCGGGATGTCGATATGTCCCGTTGCGGATTGATTGCAGGCGAGCAATTCGGTTTTTGACTCGTCCTTAAACAACAGGTATCCATCAATAGTACCGTTGACACATGTTGCACCCCAAGGGGCTCCTTCTGCCGGTCCGTTGTATATAACATTGCCGGAACAGAAAGCCCAGCCCTCAATTTCCGTGACGGTGCTCGGAATTGTTATTGAAAAGATCTTAGGGCAGCATATAGCACGATTTTTAATGCTTGTAACGGTGCTCGGAATAGAGATAGATTCCAAATATCGGCTATTCATAAAAGCCATCTCACCTATGCTTGTGACACCATACCGAACACCGTCATACTCTACGGTATCCGATATGATAGCATTCGTCAGGCTGATATAGCCCATCTCATATTCCTCATAGCTCACTTCTGCGGTTTGGCTTTCCGTATCCAATCTGTAATACAAATCGCCATATTGAATCTTAATAATCTCCGCACGCATCGTGCCCATACCTGCCATTACGGCAATGAAAAGAATAAGTAGTTTTTTCATAAGACTATATTCAATAAGTTCGTTGTTTATACGGGTTATTTACCTAACTTCCTGTCCGGTGATGGTGTAAGTCTTGCCGTCGCGGAGGATGAGGATTTGATTATCTTTGATAATCTTAACGGTTAGCGGTGAGTGGTTAGTGGTTAGCGGGTCTATATCCGTTATGATAGGCGCGGGTTCTGCGATGCTGACCACGAACGACGAGCCGGCATTGTCCAAGTGATTGGCGTCGCCTACTACCTGATAATAAACGGTGTAACTGCCAGCAGCAGTAGCAGACGGAACAGAGGTGGTCCAAGCGCCGTCATTCACTTTGTATTGCAGCTCACCGCCGTCAGCTGAACCGTAGGTATCCAACAGCTCGTGTGCGTTACCGTCCTGAACGAGTTCGGTCTTCGGTGTCGGAGCGGTGAGCGTAGATTGTGCTTTATCCACGGTCAGGGTGCCATTGCTATACATGAAGTCGTAGTTAGCAGCTGCAGCACCGCTCGCGGTGATGGTGTAAGTGCCTGCATTATTTCCGGCTGCATAGGAACATGCATAGGTCGGTTGGGTTGTCAGCACAGATGCCGTCTCGCCGTTCTTAAAGCCGGTGATGGTGCCCGAATAAGCAGGAGCTGCATCGCCGTAGGTGACACTCTTGTTCGCTGCCGTAACGGTCAACGAGGCTTTGTTCACGGTCAAGGTGCCGGAGTTGTACGAGAAGGTATAGTTAGCTGCTGCAGCACCGCTTGCGGTGATGGCGTAAGAGCCAGCATTACTACCTGCTGCATAGACACATGCATAGGTCGGTTGGGTAGCCAGCACAGATGCTGTCTCGCCGTTCTTGAAGCCGGTGATAGTGCCCGAATAAACAGGAGCTGCATCGCCGTAGGTGACACTCTTGTTCGCTGCCGTAACGGTCAACGAGGCTTTGTTCACGGTCAAGGTACCGGAGTTGTACGAGAAGGTATAGTTAGCAGCCGCAGCACCGCTGGCGGTGATGGTGTAAGAGCCTGCATTACTACCTGCTGCATAGACACATGCATAGGTCGGTTGGGTAGCCAGCACAGATGCTGTCTCGCCGTTCTTAAAGCCGGTGATGGTGCCCGAATAAACAGGAGCTGCATCGCCGTAGGTGACACTCTTGTTCGCTGCCGTGACAGTCAACGAAGCTTTGTTCACGGTCAAGGTGCCGGAGTTGTACGAGAAGGTGTAGTTTACTGCTGCAGCACCGCTGGCGGTGATGGTGTAAGAGCCTGCATTACTACCTGCTGCATAGACACATGCGTAGGTCGGTTGGGTAGCCAGCACAGATGATGTCTCGCCGTTCTTAAAGCCGGTGATGGTGCCTGTATAGGTCGGAGCCGCACCGCCGTAGGTAACGCTCTTGTTCGCTGCCGTGACGGTCAACGAAGCTTTGTTGATGGTCACATTCACCGACGAGCCGGCATTGTCCGTATGATAGGCATCTGCCTCTACTTTGTAATAAACGGTGTAATTGCCTGCATCTTTAGCCGAAGGAACGGAACTACTCCAGTTGCTGTTGTCGGTTGAGTACATCATCGTACCGTCTTCTGTGCTACCGGGATTGACCAATGCCTGTGCCACACCGGTGTAAGTAAGTGTCTTGGGTGTGGGTTCCGAAGCAATCGTCGCTTCCGGTTTACCGGTTAAGCGAAGATGAATGATAAAACGTTCATCGTAGCGTGTCGGATTAGCACCCAATTCGGTCAAAACCATACGGTAGGTTTTGTAGGTCGCAAGATCAGACCGTTCAATTACTAACGGAAGTGTTACTCCAGAAGGAACAGAATATGGCCAATACTGAGTGGTATTATCCGCTTCGTACTTACCTGTACTTTCATTATACTTCTCAAACTTAACCTGCATATACGCGCTTACAGTTCCCGATGATATATTTTTCACCGTGACCGAACCGTTCAGAGCGTCGCCATAGACATCAATACTCCGGATGCCGGTGCTTTCGTTGATTTCATACGAATCTATGTCTTGGCCTTTGAAGGAGAACGCCGAGATGATCAAGGTCTTTCCATCTCTGCTGGGATCATTCTTGACCTGAACGGACTCCTCCTTTGCGATTACATTCGTTCCTGCCTCATCGGTTGCCACCCACAGTGTGTAGGTGCCGGCTGCGGTCGGTGTCCATAGTAGAGAGACATCGTTCATGCTGCCCACCAATGCGGTCAAGCCCAGTTTGGATACGGGATCGCCTTTGGTGGAGGTGGTGCTGGCAAAGAGATAGAGGTCGCCGTAGAATTCCTCGCCGGTATTCGTGATCGAGAGTTTGATTGTTTGCTTATCGTCAACGTACTTAACGGTCGGGATGGTGACCAGACTATTCACTTGGAATTTGATATCCGGATGTTTGGTGAGCGTAGGAACACCGCTGGCGTTATACACAGCCTCGACATAATAGATGTTCCAGTTCGGGTCTGTCTGCCACGTAGATGTGCCGCTCTTCCGGCTGATGGGAACGATTCTCTTTGTCTGTCCGGCTAAACTGTTGTTAGTAGGAACGGTGAATGTGAGGTTGGTGTTTCCCTGTCCATTCGGCAGATTATTGAACGAGGAAGTAGAACCTATTTGCGTTATCGTACCGTTGTCCTCCAAGAAACCTATTCCGATATTGAAACTATAAGTAGCTCCCATATGATTCCATCCCTCATACGTAATCTTACGCGTGCTATTGTTCACGCTCAGGACGTGTGTGGACAAACGGACGGGGTAGTCAACAGTCTGACCTTTGATTTGTATTCCGATAACGGCATCTTGCGTCATCGTATAGCCATCACTGCTACTGCTGGCACCGGATTGTCCCTCATCATCGGGATTGACAGCCGACAAAGCGAAATAATCATCCGCATGACCTGACCAGCCCCAGTTGATATGGAACAGGCCGTCACCGTCGTAGCCGTCCACGATGAAGGAGTGTCCACCGCCGGAGGACTCGCCACCATAGATCACCGGTCTCTCTGCTGCCAGTTCGGCATAGATCAGATCCATCCAGTCGGCATAGGTAAAGTCGGCTCTTTCCACCAGATGAGTGGTGTTGTCAAAACCGAAATTGGAAACCAGTGCGTTGGGGATGTAGGCGGATGGCGCACCCGAACCGGAACTGCTATATTCCATCTTCACCGAGGCACCGCAGTAGAGTATCAGTTGCGCAACTGCGTTTATTTGCGCACTCGTAGGACTTCCTTCGTAGGAGTTGATCAGCAAACTCTTGCTCGGCAGACTCGTTCCGGCAGGGACGGCATCCGCGCTGACGCACCAGTATTGTTCGGGTGTATAGGCTTCGATGGCTGCTTGTATGTTGGTGGGGGTATTCTGCTTCTGCATGTAATAATTGACGACCTGCGCCATTGCAGCAGCCACGCACCCGCCCAGACATGTCTTGCCGGAGTACTTATCTGTCGGGCAAAGACTATTGAACGGAGCATTCTGGTTCCATTGGGTCGCTATCAGGGGGCTGATGGCAACCTTTGTTCCCGCACCGCGACGTACGGCAGGTTGGTAGTCCTTCGCCTCCAGTTGCGCCATCTCGTCGATATAGCCCTGTAACCATGCGCGCATGTTCTCCGGCATGTTCTGCTCATCAAAGGTATTGGTGTCACTATAGCCCAAGACATCCGTAAAACGGTCGTCACCGCTGACCAGCACATACCCACCCTGCTCCGACAGACGGACAGCGTATAGATAAGGTTGCCCCGCTGGGTCTGCGGCATCAAAGACCACCGATGTCTCCATCTCGCTCTGCTTAACAGCCTTGCGCGGCATTCCCTGAGCAGAAGACGATTGGCTTCTGGCTGTGATAAAACGTGCAGCGACCTGCTTAGCTTGTTCCGGGCTCACTGCCTCGGCATGCAACATGGTAGTACCGCAAAGCAAAAGCGTCACCACCATCATCAGAATACGTTCCATTTTTTTCATAGTGTTTGTGAATTTTCAATTTTGCGTGCAAAATTACTACTTTTTTTTGAATTATGCAAATAAAAAAAGAAAAAAGCGTTTTCAGGCGCTTTTTTCGGGGGTACAGATTACAGCGTGAAGGTGACGGAAGGGGTGCGGCAGTCGGAGTCGGGAGCGATCCAGAGTTCAAATTCCGCATGATCGGTTGCAAATTGGTAATTGGTGATTGGTGATTGGTGATTGGTGGTGTGTTCCTCGTGCCAGTAGCCCAAGTCTTCTTTGGTCAACTGCCATTCGACCGTTCGTTGTTCTCCGGGTTGTAATAAGATCTTGGTGAAGTATTTCAGCTCTTTTATCGGTCGTACGAGTGCACCGGATCGTTGGCGCACATAGAGTTGGGGCACTGCGTATCCGGCTACGCTGCCTGTGTTGGTGATGCAGCAGGAAATGGTGATTGGTGATTGGTCATTGGTGATTGTGGGTTCGCTGTAAGAGAAAGTGGTATAAGACAGTCCGAATCCGAAGGGGAAGAGGGGTTCGGTAGGTGTCTCGAGCCAATAGGAGGACTGTCCGATGCTGAACTGCGGGCATCCGATAGGGATTGAGTCGATGAGCATGGGCGGGTCATAGGATGGTCTGCCGGTGTTATGGCGGTTGTAATAGAGGGGTATCTGTCCGACCATCTTGGGGAAGGTGACGGGTAGTCTGCCTGAAGGTTCGGCTTTGCCGGTGAGTATATTCGCCAGTCCGGGTCCCGCCATGGTGCCACCATGGAAGGCATAGAGCACAGCATCTGCCATCTCGACCTCTTTGCCGATTGTGAGGGGTCTTCCCGCCATGACGATGAGGACGATGGGTTTACCGGTCTTATGCAGTTCGGTCAGCAGTTGTGTCTGTGCGCCGGGGAGACTGATGTCGGCACGGCAACGCGCTTCGCCGGACAGGATTGCCTCTTCTCCTGCAAAGAAGAGGATGAGGTCGGAACGCTTGGCTGCCTCGACTGCTTTGGCAAAACCGCTTGTGTTCTTGTCGCGAGAATAGAGGAGTCCTGATTCGTAAATCACTCTCGACCCTTTCGGTTCGAGCACCGAACAAAGAGCAGTGAGGGGTGTAACGCTATGTTCGGGTTCGGCATCAAAGACCCAGGTACCGAGTTGTTCTTTGGGTTGGTGGGCCATGGGACCGCACACGAGTGCGGTCAGACCGTTAGCACTGTTAGACCGTTTCACTGTTAGACCGCTAGCGCTGTTAGACCGCTTCGCTGTTAGAGGTAAGATGCCGTTGTTTTTGAGGAGGACGGTGCTTTGCTCGACTATTTCGGTAGCGAGCGCGAGTGCATCGTCCGTATAAGCAACGGGTTCTGTCTCCGGAACATAGGGATTGTCAAACAACCCGAGCCGGTATTTGAGGCGCAGAATGGACTTGACAGCGTCATTTACCATTTTTTCATTTACCATTTTCTCATTTACCAGTTCTGCCAAATAGTCGGTGTAGATATTCCCCTGCATATCCATTTCCATGCGTGCATTGATGCATCGGAGGGCAGCCTCTTTCTTGTCAGCACATAGTCCATGCGGCACAAGGTCGGAACCGGAACCCCAGTCGCTGACGAGGAGTGCATCCGAGTGCCATTCGTTGCGGAGGATGTCTATATTCAGATGCGGGTTGGCAGAGGAGGGCAGTCCGTTGAGGTCGTTGAAGGAGCACATGACGGAAGCGCATCCGGCATCGAGTGCTGCTTTGAAAGGCGGCAGATAGACATCGCGCAGTTGGGTCTCAGGTATCCAGGTCGTGTTATAATCGCGTCCGCCTTCGGAGGCACTGTAGCCGGCAAAATGCTTGACGCAAGAGGCTAATTTAAGACCGCTGCGCTGTAGGACCGCTGCGCTGTAGGACCGCTGCGCTGTTAGACCGCTATCGCTGCTAGATTGATATCCTCTGACGGTGGCGGCGGCCATGAGGGAGACGAGGCGGGTGTCTTCTCCGTAGCCTTCGGCTATACGTCCCCAACGTGGATCACGCGCTACATCGACCATCGGCGAGAAGGTCCATCGTATGCCTGCCGAGACGGCTTCTTCGGCGGTATGTGCGGCCGCCTGTTCGATGAGTGCGGGGTTCCATGTAGCCGCTTGTCCGAGCGGGATAGGCCATATCGTGCGGAAACCATGAATGACATCGCGTGCCGCTACAAGCGGAATACCCAGACGGGTCTCCTCCACCGCCATACGCTGCAGGCGGTTGATCTCTTTGGCACCGACGATATTGAATACCGAGCCCACCTTCCCCTCGCGGATGAGTGCTTCTTTCTCTTCCGCGTTCCAAGAAGGATCGAGTTGGTTCATCTGCCCGATCTTCTCCTCCAGCGTCATCCGCGCCAAGAGGTCGTTAATAAAGCGATCTTCAGCGCTTTGCTTCGCGCATGACAACACGACCGTCGATAGAATACACAACGCCGCCGTGCGAAATATAGAGATGGCCATCCTGTAGGAATTTATAATTGGTGATTGGTGATTGGTAATCGGTTATTTGATCCAAAGCATCGTCCTCGGGTTCTTCATCGGGCTCTTCTTCGGGTTCTTCCTCATCCTCGTCGGGACCGTCGCCTGTATCGTCCACATAAGCGCCGTCGTGTATCTCTTCGTCCGTATCGTCCTCGGGTTCAGTGCTGTCGCATCGTGCTGAACCGAAGACTTGCCACTCGAAGAGCGATGCTCCGTACTGAGTGTTACGTTTGTGGCACAGCAGGCGGAGGTAACGGCCGTTGACGGTTGCGAACTTGACGGTCTCGGTTCCGCCTTTTCCGGTGGTGGTGGAATAGACGGATTGATAGTTAACAGCATCGGAGCTGACGAGAATCTCGTATTCCGTGGCATGAGCGGTCTCCCAGTATATACGTACCGAATCGAGCGTGTAGCAGTGTCTGAGATCCACTTCGAGCCATTCGTTATCCATGAACCGACTTCCCCATCGGGTCGTCATATCGCCGTCCACAGCGTTTGCCGGAACGGTACCGGCATTCTCATATCCGGAGGTGGTGACGGGTTTTCCGAGTGCCAGATTGACCTCCGCGTACGGCAGCACATGCACGAGTGCCTTGACGGTTTTTCCTCCGCATGAGTAGGTGGCATACGAATCGCCTATTTGGTCGGCAGAGAAGAGATAAGAGCATGTCTGAATAGGATCGCCGAACTGGTTGATGGTAGTCACTTTGAAGCGCTGTTTGTCCCCTAAGGGCACGGACACCTCATCCGGCGATATCGTTATTGAATCCGCCCTTTCGGCTTCCATGACGACGAGCGTGAGTGTAGCGGTGCAGTCGCCTGCCGTGGCTTGGACGGTGACTGTGCCGTAGTCGGTACAGGTGACTTTATTCCCGCTCATTGTGCCTTTTCCGGCAACTACCGAATAAGCAGGCGAGGCAGAGACGACATCTCCGTTGACATTATAAGCGGTAGCGGTGATGGTAGCCGTCTGTCCCTGGGTGAGCACCGGTTTGTCGGCAGACAGAGCGAGAACCAATATTTTCGCCGGGTCACCGGTCAAGGGTCTGCCGTAAGCTTCGAGTTCGTACAGCGAGATGCCGTACGCCGTAGCACGTTTCTTGCCTGTCAGACGGATGTAACGGGCTCTTTGAGTTGAGAGTTGAGAGTTGAGAGTTGAGAGGTTTATTGTTTCTACTCCACCGGCGGAAGTGAGGGTGACGGTGCGCCAATTCGCATTATCATCGCTGAGCGCCAATTCATATTCCGACGCGTACGCCGCTTCCCATCGCAGGATGAGATGGTCAATATAGCACTGCTGCTGCAAGTCCACAACGACGTACTCATTATCTTTGTGCGCCGAGCCCCAGCGGGTAGTGGCATCGCCATCGGTCAGGTTCTTTGCCTTACATCCTGTATTCTCTTCGGACGAAGCCTTAACGGGCTTTTGGTAGGCGAGGTTGGGATACGGCAGGTCCCATGCCATCGGATCTTTGGTCTCGGTGGTCTGTTCGTCCTCGATGGTGGTGACAGTCCGTGTCTGCTGTCCGTCCGTGAGTGTCAAACCGTGGGGGGCTGTAATAGTGACATCTACCGCGCCGAAGAAACGGACGTTGATGGGTTGGGACGACACATTATACACCGCGTAGGTCGTACGCTGCGTGCTTGCGTCCGTATAGGCGCAGGCAAGCGGATGGTTGGCGAAGATATCATACCGCTTCTCGCCCAGCGCTTTATGCGAATGCGCGAGCCAATAGGTGATACCTCCCGTGTCAGGGTTCTTCGCAAGCGGCTTGCCCATTTTGTCCATCCTGTTCCATACCCGTATAGCCGAATCGACATCGAAGAGGGAGAGGTAGGACAAGCACACATTGCCCAGTCCCGACTCGTCTCCCAGTCCACCGGACTCAGCTTCGTAGTTTTTGACCTCTTTAGCTTTGTACATCTCGGTATAATCCCATCGGGTAAAGTTCAGATCCTCGCAGAAATGATTGGTCAGTATCGGCGAGATAGGCAACCATTGGATTGAATGCATCCAAACGGGGTCACCGGAGAACCATGTCCACCACCCTACTCCTTGCATGGTGAGGTTGCAGCAGTAGGGGTGTTTGTATTTGGTAAAATCTATATTACGTCGTTTGCGGTCGAACCAGTACTCCGCCGTGGCGCGTGTCTCGAGCGTATATCCCATGATACCGGCTTTGAGCATCTCTTCGTCTTGCAGGGCAGCGCCGAGCATCCATACACCACCCCATCCTTGGATGGCTTCGGAGGTTGATTCCTGTCCGTTACCGTTGCCTCCGTTACCCATACCTCCTGCGAACGAGTGTCCGCAATAAGGGTCGAGTGTACGGAACCAGGGTTGGTCAGCCGAGCGTTGCCAGTTGGCATAGTCGCGTGCCACCTCACGTGCCATCTGCCCGTACTGCGCACGAAAATCGTCATCCAGCAGGCACAGCACCGCCGAGGCATAGATGAAATAGCCGTAGTGGAAATGATGGTCGTTGAAAGTATCGGAGTCATACGAGGTATCAAAGCCGACAAGCGCTCCCCATTTGGGATAGCGGGCGAAATAGAACAGTTCTTCTCCGGGCGTCCAGGTGTACCAGTCGATCAGGGTCTGTTTGAGTCGTTGCTTGGCCATGCGGAAGGTCGCTTCATCGCCCATCTGCAAAGCGAAGGTCATATAATGCATCATCTGCGTCAGTCCTTTGCCGCCCCAGTAGGTGTCTCCGCCGAAGGTACCGCGTTTGGCATAGTCGGCATTGAGTTCGGTCATGCGGGACTTGGAGAAGCCCTCTTTCCACTCCAGCGGTGCCGGGAAGAAAGGCAGCATCGGATGCACGGGATAGGTGAAGGCAAAGTTATTCCCCTCTGCCACGCGCATCGTGCCGCGCGGGCTCATATAGGAAGCAGATGAAAGTTGAAAGTTGAAGGTAGCCGGCTCGCAGTAATGATGCGGCAGGAACGCGAGGAGGCAAGGTTGCTTGGTCGCGAGACCGCCTGTATCCAGGGACTGCGAGGTGACGGAGAACTTGGTGGTGAGCGTCGAATTGGACGCTTTGTAGGAATAGGTCATGCGTGTCTTGCGCGGCACGCGTTGGGCATAGTGTGCGAAGAGTTCATCGGTGATACCGTTCGTTTTTAGTCCGATGATGGTCCATGACTTACCGTTCGCCTCTCTTTGCTGCACCCAGTATCGTGCGGCATCGGGGTTGGTGACGGTCATCTGCATGCCTCTGGACTCAAGCCATATGAGGGGTGATCCGTGAACGCAAGTGACCCGCACCCAGTCGTCGTTGGTACGTACCAGAAAAGACATAGAGAAATCCGACCATCGGTCCACCACACATTGCATCTTCGGGTTGGCTTTGGCACTATGCGTAGCTTTGAGCGACACATGCAGGGGAGTACCCCACTTCACTTCGTTTCCCGTCTCTTCCCAATGGTCAGGATAGCCGATGTCTATACCGTCAGCCGTCGCTTCCACCCATCCCGGGTACATCCATATCTTACCTGTCCATTCGTTCACCAGCGCATAGGTCCACCAGTCGTTAGACGGCAGAGCGAGTGAACCGACTTTCGAACCGTCCGGAGCCCCTAGTCGGTTGAGCACCGAGTCCGGCAGATAGAGTGTGCGATGCTCCATTTGATACGCCTGACTACCACCGCGTTTGGCTGTCCGGCTCTCCGTCAAAGGGGCGTACGAAGCATACGATCCGCTACCTACGGAGACGGGGGTTTGGGCATATACCGAGACCATCATTAAAATGACTGTCAGACCAGCGATAAATCGCCTGTTAGACCGTTTCACTGTTAGACCGCTTACGCTGTTAGATTTTTTCATAACTTCACAATGATTGTTTCGACACTATTAGCAGGGAGGTTGAGGGTTGCTGCATAGTCGCCTATCTGCAAGGGGAGAGCCACCGCCTCACCGGTATTCAGGATATTGATTGCATACGAACCATCTGGTTTTGCTACCGCGCAGAGGTGGATTGATTGGATATTGGACATTGGATATTGGACACCCAACACAACATCACCCGGGCGCATGGAGCGGGAGAATTGCTTGAGGACATGGTAGTAGGGGGTATAATATAAAATTGGTGATTGGTTATTGGTCATTGGTGAATAATCGACCATGAGCATCGCGCCGCAATGATTGAACACATGCGTCGGTCCACCGATCGAGTCCAGCACGGCATTCCAGTCTATATAGCCGGTCAGCCAATGGTTGATACCGTCGATGATATAGGACGCATAACGATGCACGGGTGCATACTTAGGATGCCACTCGGGCCACCAGGGAGTCGAATACGCCCAGTCGGTGGCATTGGCGTTCCACCAGAAACTATCGTTATTGAACCAGCAACACTCTTTGTATCCTTCGTAGTCGGAAACGCCGGGCCATCCGTCGCGTCCGAGGTTGTCGATACATCCTTCGGTGTGGATCAGTCGCTTGTCGGGATGGGCATTATGCAAAGAGTCAAGCACCTCGGGGAAACAACTGATGGTGGAACCGTACCAATGGAGGGCAGTTCCGTCCGTATAGGCATTCGCCAACGAGTCACCGAAGATAGCGGCTGTATAAGGAGCGGCTTCGAAAGTATTCTGGTCGAAGCCTAATATCTTGACATCCTCAAAACCGTTGGCTGCCAGTTGTGGACCAAGGTATTGACCGATCAGGGTTGCTTCTGCGGCAGGCGACAAGTGCATCGACTCCCAACTGCCGTCGTTACCCATCGGTTCATTCTCCGGCGTGATCGCCCAGAAACGGATGCCCGACTGACGATAAGCGTCCAGGTACTTGACGAAATAACGCGCGAAGGCATCGTAGTATCGGGGCAGCAACGCACCGCCGTAACGGTTCTGTCTGTCGAAAAACTGCTTATTGTCTTTCATCCACGCGGGTGCGGTCCACGGAGATGCCACGAGTCGCCATTCGGAGTCAGCCTGACCGGCTTTGATAGCGGCTATCTCATGCAAGCACTGCCACATGTCGTAGTGCTCGTCCTGTATCTGCGGGTACTCGTTTTTGGAGAATCCGTCCTGATGCACCGCCATGGAGAAATGCTCCAGCGCTTCATCGCCTTCGATATCGTCATAGGAGTAATGCCCTTTGAGGGTGAAGTCCGACGAGCCGACCACGGTACGCGATGCGCTGAAATTAGCTCCGCTCTCGCCATACATCTCTTGGAGCACGGCATGGCGTTGTTCGGACGGCAGGCACGCCAAGACGAACACGGATGACTCGGTGATCGAGTTACCGAAACCGTCAATAGTCTGCCGACGGTCGTTCGGATTAATCACAATAGCACCCTCGATGCTCTTTTTCTCAAAGACCACAGTCGGTTGTTCCGCACATTGTTCTCCGGCTTCGGATGTGAGCCAAACATGTGAAGAAGGAACCTTGGCGGTACAAGCAGTAAGCGCTGTCAGCGCGAAAACGATTATTGAATACTTGCGCATATCTGAACTGTTATTTCTTTGAATTTCCCGTCGCGCGCGAAGATATGAGCACTATCTTCCTTCGACATAACGGATCTGTTATTTTGCAAAATGGTGTATTCCGGCAATTCTTCGCCTGTTTGGTTCACTAATTCGTACACGAAACGAACGCCGCAGTAGGTAAACGACAAACAACCCCGATAGAAATCCTTCGGGTTAATCATCCGCGGCTCGATAACTATCTGTCCGTCTTCCACCTGAATACCCAGTTCGAACCAGCGACTGATGATATCCTCCTTCACTTGTCCGGTCATGCCGGGTTGCTGTACGCCTGCCATGGATGGCGTATGTGAGTACGGATCGAAGGGGAAAGCACCGTACTGCTCGGGTGACTTATGCGCTCCTATTCCTTCGCGGATATGTATATAATGTCCCACTAATTCCGTAGCGGTATCAGTGTTCATATCGGTGCGTTGGATCACTTCTCCTACCGCGAGCAGCAGTTTTGAAACCATATGCCAGTAGATACATCCGAGTCCTTCGTACTTATAGAACGTACCGCTTCTACCGGTGAAAGCATGGTGGTTAAACACCTGCTCGTAGAGGTCTTTGAGGTCGTCGGGCAGGTCATTGGCATTGCGGTATTTGGCATCGAAATGGATACCGCCGTCGCAGTCCTGTTTGAGGATCGAACCGAGGTATTTCTGTACCACGGGCAAGGACTTGGCTTCTTCGGGAATGTTATTGAGTTCCAGAAAGGTCTTGCGCACTCTATCGGGATAGAGCATGTAACTCTTCTGATCGGAACGGTAGAGCGGCGAAAGCGCCATGAGGTACAGCAGTTCTGCCGATTCTTCGGGACTGAGCAGACCTGAACTGAGTACCGCCACTTGTCCTTCGAGCATCTCATACAGATGAGATATTTCGATAGCGTTGTCGGTGAACTTAATGAGGTTATATGCCTCGTACAGTCCATCTTCTCGTCTATTGGCGCGGATAGAAGCATCAATGGCGGTCAATGCGTCCGCCAAGAACGCCTGCACCTCAACCAAAGCGATGGTCGTCTGCTCACCGGAGAGACCTTTATAGACGCGTGTGCGGTATGCTTCACCGGCAAGACCGACTTTGTCCGTGAACTTTCGGATTGAATCGGATTGAATCGGGTTAAGTCGGTTTAAGTCCGACAGGGCGGACTCAATCGCTTTGAGGAAGTCTGCGGTCTCAACGCCGACAGAGATATCGGTCGTGATGAGGTTCTGTAGGAAGGTCACATAACGGCGCATGTAACAGAGCGTCACCATCGATGCGCCATAGCCGACGAGGGCATTATTGGCATCGTTCCACTCCGGACGCAGTGTATTCATCCATATACCGGCGTTGGGAACGAAATTAGACAGTTTGGTGAGTAGGGTGATGAGCAGTTTGTCTGCCATGGTCGCCAAACGCGGATGGTTGTTCTCATCCAAGATCCATTTGGCTTTTTTGCCCATCGTGGGCACCAATGCCATGATGCGTTTATGCAGTTCGTTATCAAACCAAATACTGTTCTTCGGGTCGGCTACTATCTCCGCGTATGATTTGAGGCGATAAGGAACGTTCGCAAAGGCGTACTGGCGCTCATTGAGCAGGCTGCGCAAGGTATCCGGATCGTGCTTATAACTGACTTCCAGCAGCCGCAGCAGATAGATGATCTGATGGTCACCCCAGTAGCCGATGTTCGACCACGGGTTCTCGGGTTCGATCACCTCCCACTCGAAGCCCTCATCGGAGATGCGGTAGGGGTTATAACCGTCTGCCGTAGTAGCATTGAGGAACTTGGCAATGATATGATTGGTGTATAGGGGATACGAATAAGATAGCGCTTCCCAGTTCTGGAATATATCCCGCCAGTTACCCTGGTAGCCCACTACCGGCTTGCCATTCTCGTCCTGCACATGGATGTTAAACTGGTTCCATGGTCGTGACGGATCACCGTGCCGACGGCCGAACGTAAGGGGCAGGAACTCGTTGAAATCCATCCGTTCCGGATTATAACCGGGCAACCAATCGCTGGGCGCTATTTGGGCAGGCGGATAACTGAGGTAGTAGCCGCCGCGCATCGTGTTAAAGAGTACGTTCGCGTAATGGCGCACATCGTTCGCGCGGTCGTTGGTGGACTGGAAACCGTCATTCTTACTGACAATATGTATCAATGCTTCTGTAGAATCAATGATAGCCCGATCCACTTGCTTGATTGCCCGTTTGGGGTGGGATATGAAATGCATCAGTTCGTGCACGGCAACGGCGTCCTGACTGACATCCAGCACGTTGTACCAAGTCTGATGCCTGCGCCCGTTCAATAGAAAGCGCGACTTGGCGATATAGTTCGCCCGTACCCCTTTCGACTCCGTTTGCGAATAGTCGGCATGCGGTAAGCCCAAGGTATAGATCGTGTTACATGTCAGCGACTCGGAGGGTTCAGCCCGATCGACGAGGATGGCTTCCATACGGAAGAGTGCCAAGGACGTTCCGGGTACCAGTTCGGTCTTTTTGTATCCGTCCACGAGGGTCGAGAACTCATTCTGCGTCTTGCGTTCTACACCTGCCGGCAGTACGTTCTGCAGCATATCCGTCAGTTCGATACGCATCGGCTCTTGGCGTACGTTCTCCAATTCAGCGCATCGCACCCAACCGTGTTTGCCTGCCGGTGCCCAGAGGTAGGAAAACTTCAAGCCAAGAGTTCGGTTCTCTTCGCAGAACTCAATCTGGTTACCGTATGTCGATTTAGAGATCGACCGCCGAATCTGATAGACCGGTTGCTGCATGTCGGAGAACGGTATCCATTCACCGTTCACCCTTTCACCTTTCACCTTTATGATTGTCTTCGGTCCCGTAAACTCGTGACTGTCCGTTATCTTATCGTCGGTGTAGTACGGGAAGAGCGCTTCATTGGCGCTTCGTCTGCCGCAGGTCAAGCCGCCTGTCGAAGACAGATACATCCATAGGTCCGTATCGGAAGCCAAGGACGTGAAGAACGGCTTCATCCGGTCATAGTTATGAATCGTATAGCACGGACCTATATTGAGACTATAGGTAAACTCCCCTTTTATCTGTTTCATATCTTTCTCCTTTCATCCAATTCGTTTTTCATCTGCTCCATGGTGGCGTTATCGAGGTTATAGAACGCCATGACGATGGCGCACGAAGCGTACAGTACACCCGGGATGATACTTACCAGCAGACGGATACCCATCATCGCCGTATCGGACTGCATGTCTGCGTTCGCCACAAAATGTGTGACGGATAGTATCCATCCGGCAGCGGCTGCACCGATCGCCCATCCGAGTTTCTGCGCCAGTACGGAAGCCGAGAAACAGAGTCCGGTCGTACGGCGGTTAAATTTCCACTCGCCATAGTCGGCCACGTCCGCCAGCATCGTCCATAGCAACGGTACGGCCGGTGCGTATGCCATTTTCGCGAGGATATTGAAGGTATAGACGAGCGGTAAGTTATCGCCGGCAGCGAAGATGAGGGCAAAGAAGACACCGGATACGATGGACGACAGGATATAGACCGTCTTGTTACCGAACCTCTTCGCCAAGGGTTTGGAGGCCGGCAGCGCGACGATAAGCGCTATCGTTCCGAGCACATTGAACAGTTGGACGTTCTCCGCATCGTGGATATAATACTTGAAATAGTACGCTATAGCGGCATTCTGCATGGCGAACATGATGAACGACACGATACCCACACAAGTGAGCACGATCCAGGCCTTGTTCATGAACAGGTACTTGAAGTCCTTGAGCACGTTATTATCCTGCTTCTCGGGTTGGGGCACACGCTCTCTGGTGGTACCAAACGCGATGAGGAAGAAAGCGATACTCAGCACGCCGAATAGTCCTACCGTGTATTGGTAGCCCTGCGCCTGGTTGACGACACCTTCGTTACCGATTGCACCGAGCCATTTGACCAGATACAACGCGGCACCGGTCACAATGAACTGACCGATATACGCAGCAATGAAACGATACGTGTTCAGTCCCGCCCGCTCATTAGAGTCATCGGTCATGACGGCAGACAACGAGCTATACGGCAGGTTGACGAAAGCATACGCCGTACGGAGTAACAGGCAAGTGATGAGCGCATAGGCGAACTTACCGTTCAAGCCGAACTCGGGTGTCGTGAAAGCCAGCACCGCTAAGATAGCATACGGTACAGACCCGAAGAGCAGGTACGGACGGAACTTACCCCAACGCGAGGTGGTACGGTCCGAGATGATACCTACGATAGGATCCATGACGGCGTCCCATATCGAACCCACAAACATAATTACACCTGCCAATGCCGGCGTCAAGCCGTAGATGTCGGTGTAGAAAATGAGTAACCAAAAACCTACCAGGTCCCACACGAAATGGGACGCGGTGTCACCAAGGCTGTAGCCTAATTTCTCTTTAATACTTAGTTTCATCGCTTATAAACGCGTATATAATCTACATACATTTTAACCGGAGTACCATCCGCAGGAAGGGCTGTCACACGTTGGAACGAAGGGTCATCCGCCGTAATGATCTCCGGATATTTCTCGGCTGCCGGCATCTGAGGGAAGAAACCGCCTACCGACAGATTCAGCACCAGATAGAACGGATGGTTAAAATAATGCCCGGGTTGGTTGATCTCCTTCTCCCGCAGCGAAAGTTGGAAATAGGGTTCGACCTCCGGATACTTGTCCTGATCCAGATACATGGCGATCGTATCTGCCGTCCAAATCAAGGTGAACAAATGGAAATCACCTTGCACCGTATAATCGGCCGTACAGAACTGACCGAAATTCGGATAAGCGCCGTTGTTAAACGACTCGCCCCAATGGCAGGCACCATTGAAGAAACGGTCTTGCGTACCGTTTTCTATACCCGTATGATGTCCCATCTCGCAGATATCTATCTCTCCGCATTTAGGCCACACGACGCGTCCTTCTGCTTCCAGTTGCTTCACGCGCGCATCAATATCGTCATTGTCGCCCAGATTCGTAGCGAGGTTATTACCCAGCATCCAGAATGCCGGCCATAAGCCGTCGGCTGTATAAGGAAAAGCAATACGGGCTTCCACTTTGCCGTACTCCACCGTCACTTTGTCCTGCGTATTCAGTCGCGCAGAAGTGCAAGGCCGGTTGCGGTAGTCCTCCCGTTGGGCACTGAGTACCAGACAGCGCTCACCCGTCACCGGATGATGCTCGATGGATATATTCTTCGGCGCGTAATACTGTAACTCCGCATTCCCGCCGCCGCGCGCGTTATCCTCTATGTTCCAATAGGCGCTGTTTAAGGTCTCGCCGTCAAACTCATCGCTCCATACCAACTGCCATTCGGGCTTGCTGCACGAACCAAACAAGGTCAGTATGGACAAAAGTGCAATTATGTTTTTCATATTATCGAATCGTAAATCCGCTTATGTTACAATTGCCGCTAAACAGTTGTAAGGTCACGGTATGATTGCCTGCTTGGAGTGCCAGTTTGCCTTCCGCCTCCACCCACTCGGTCGAACTGCTGTTAGACGGCAGGTCAAGGACTTGTGCCGATTTGCCATCCACATACACTTCGCATATGCTGTTCGAATAACCGCAATAACGGACGGTTATTTTGGAGGATGCCTCATTGAGGTGAAGCTGATACGTCAAAGCATGTCCTTGTGTCATATTCGTCACGATCAGTCCTTCGCCCGTCTGGTTCATTACGGCATCCGTCGAAGGCCGAAGGGTGATATTCGTATCACTCACCCGCATGTATTCACCGGCAAAGATAGGACGGCTGGTTTTCAGCCATACGGTGCTGTCCATCGGGGAGAACCAGCAATACATCTTACCCAATTCCGTCAATTCCGCCGGATAGTCATGGGTGAGCAGTTGCATATACGGCGCGCTGTCCACCTTGCCGCTCGTGCGGGGGATGAACCATGCATAGCGTTCCACCGACGGACGGGTCTCCAGGTAGTTCAGCACCGCGCACATGTAGTCTTTCTGCGTCTCTACGCTACCCGGAACAGGATCCCATGCGCAGAACTCCGTCAACCAGATCGGTTTATTGTATTTCTCAAACTTCTCGATAAACGCTTTGACTGCCGACACCGAACTCATATAGCAATGCACGGATATCGCATAGACATCGTCGATGGACACGTTCGGTTGGGAAAAGAACTCATCGAGCCATTTGACGGGGTCATGGTATCCGGCCAGCGTACCGTAGTTCATCGCCGGCGAAACCAGTTTCAGATTCAACTCCTTGGCGAGTGCCACCACGGGTGCCCATAAAGCGGCAGCCTGAGCAGGCGTCATGTTCGCCTGGTCGGTCAAGTTCGGTTCATTGAACGCCAGCAGGTATTTTGTATTCGGATGAGCCGCCACGTACGTACGGATCTTATCCACGCTATAGTTGCCGTTCCAGCACATGGGACAATAGTCCATCTCGTTGGCGTCAAACCAAGTAGCCGCTTCGTCCGTAGGCGCATTGCCCCAGTTATAATCCCAACTGATATACGGAGACATAAGCGGTAGATCCGTCAGTTGTGTGAATGAGAAAGCCACACCACGCTTGGAGGATTTAGGCATTTTATCCACGCCCCCTTTGGAACTCGGATTGGGCTCTGTACCCTTACAAGCCGCCAGCAAGAATGCCAGGCAGACTATCATTATTTTTCTGAACGTTGCCATACGCGTACCCAATCAACATACATTATAATCGGATTATCAAATATCGCATCATCTACTTTTCCTCCCATTGAGCCACCGATAGCGAGGTTAAAGATGAAGTAGAAAGGCTTATTGAACGGCCAACTGTCGTTGCTGTCTATCTGCTCTTCCCATATCTCGGCATACTGCACGTTATCCACGAAGAAGCGGATCACATCCTTGCCGTCTTTCTCTTCCTGTGCCCACTCGATACCGTATATATGGAAATCAGCGGACAAGGGGTTGTCAAAGAAATGGGTGTTGGACCAGTTGTTTCCTTTGGTGCCGTTTTTCTTCACGGTATGTACCGCAAACGAAGCGCGGGTGTCTTGTGAACCGATATGCTCGATAATATCTATCTCACCGCAGTTAGGCCAGTTACCGGTGTTACCCATCATCCAGAATGCCGGCCATGTACCTTTACCGCCCGGGAACTTGATACGTGCCTCCATTTTGCCATAGGCAAAGGTCTTCTTGTTTCTCGACAAGATACGCCCCGAGGTATACTCATTCTCATCGTATTGCTCCTTACGCGCCTCTATCTCGAGACAGCCGTTCTGCACACGGATGTTCTCCGGTCGTTTGGTGTAATACTGCAATTCCTTATTGCCCCATCCGTTACCGCCGGTATTATAGTCCCATACACTCTCGTCCAAGGCTGTGCCGTTAAACTCGTCGCTCCACACCATCGTATAATCGCCCCACGCGTGCTCGACCGCCACATGCGCGGATACACTCTCCGCTATGGTAGCCAAGGTGATGGTGGCATTACCGGGTTTCAGGGCTTTGATATGTCCGTTCTGGTCAATGGAAACGACGTCCGCCTCCGAACTGCTCCATGTCACGTCCAGTTCGTAGGTGTTACCAAAACTGAAATCGTACTCATCCCCGGGATGCAGGGTCAGTACAGAAGGAGTGATACGCAGCGTGGCGCCATCCGTGCCGCTGACATAGACGATAGCGGCTGCTTGGGCTTTACCCGAGATAGCGGAGATCTCCGTTTTACCGATCGCTTTGGCGGTTACCACTCCGTGAAAAACCGTTGCCACCGCCGTATCCGAAGAGCTCCACTCGATATTGGTGGTGGTACCCTTGGGTTCTATCGTCGCGATATCGCCCACTTTCATCTGCAGCGTAGCCGGCTCGAGGGTTAACATGCCGGCATCCGGTTCTTGTTTACCACAGGCACAAAAAGCCAAGACCACCAGCGTCAAAAGAAAAGAATAATAGATTCGCATAGATGTGTTATTTTATTGGAGACCATAGGGGAAACCAATCCCCTATGACCGAAAAGATTATTATTATTTCTTAGCCACAAGGGCACGATTATTTCTTATAGAAATAAACAGCATCGAGGTTGAGTTGGTTACCCTTCACACCTTCGCTCAGCATAACGAATACGTTGACGCCTGCAGCGCAAGTGGTGCCTGCCAATGCGGAAGCGTAGCGGGACATCGGGATGTCAAACTCATGCCATGCACCGTCGCGAGCAAAGTTCTCATATACCTTACCGTCATAAACGCCGGTAGTACCCAGAACGAACTTCGTAGCCTCACTACCCATGATATAGAAGCAGTGGCTGTAGTTGTCGGTGGACTTGATAGCCAAGTGGAGGAAATAGTCATCCGGAGCAGCTACGATAGCTTTGCGGAGCTCCTCTGCAGGTTGCCATCCGTTACCTTTGTCCGTCAAGCAGAAACCTGCTCCTGCCCAACCTGCGTCACCTACTACGAGTGCCATGTAACCGTCGCTGTTGCCATGGAAGTTCAAGCCGGTAGCGTTACCGCCTGCATACGTATTCTCCCATACATAGAGGAATTGATCTACATCGTTCGGTTGGAACGTAGCGACAACTTTTCCGCCAGTAGCATCAGCCGTGGTACCATCCAAAATGATCGGCCAGATCTGGCTGCCTTTCAGCGTTCCTTTGCCACCTTGGCCACCGCTGCTCTTAACGACAACGACACAAGTCTTGGTCTGACCACCTTTGGTGGTAGCGGAAATAACGGAGTTACCTTCTTTGAGTGCGGTAACGAGAGCTGATTTGCCACCGTCGTTACCCGGAACAACAGTTGCTACGGTTTCATCGCTCGAAAGCCATGTAGCTTCTACGGTTGCGGTGATCGTCTCGGATTTGCCTACCTCCAACTGTACGGAAGTCGGGTTAAGAGCCAAGGTAGCTTCCTCATCCGACGGTGTCGGTTCGGTTTTTTTGTCACATGCATTGAAACTTACCAATGCCAGCGCTGCCAGCGCGAATGCAAAAAATTTGTTTGCTTTCATAATGATTAATTGTTAATTGGTTAATATCCTGGATTTTGATCCATTAATGGGTTCAATTGTATCTCTTCCTGCGGAATGGGGAAGATCTCATGTTTGCCGGCTACGAACTCCTGCATGTGATGCTGTGCATCCTCTGTCTCTGTAGCCTTATAAGCGTCCATATGTGCTTTGAGTCCGGTGCCTGCCACGCCTTCCCAACGCACGAGGTCGAACCAACGGTGTCCTTCCATCGCCAGTTCGCAACGGCGCTCATGACGCAATGCTGCATCGTCTGCCGCACTGATCGGAGCCAAGCCTGCACGGGCACGTACCTGGTCAATAGCCGCTTTCGCCTTACCTGCATCACCGGCACCCAGACATGCCTCAGCGTAGAACAACAACACCTCCGCATAACGGATCTGCCGGTTGTTGAGCGGACCACGACTGGCATGCAGGCTCCATTTGCCGTACCCGCCACCGCGAGCAGCAGGGTCACGGTACATACCGTATTTATTATTGAGCATATTATTACCCAGATAGGTCTCATCGGACTGCGCCTGATAAGACGAAATAACATCCGTACTCGGGATGAGAATCGCTACGTCGCGACGCGGGTCACCGGCTTCGAACTCATCGTACAGGTTCTTCGTCGGATGATTGAATCCCCAACCGCCACCGATTTCGGAGTTACGGCTACGCACTAAGATCTGGGTAAAACTGCCGCCTGTATAACCGAACTTAACGGGGTCGTCACCGCTTCCGTAGTCACCCCACGGCACCTCGGCGTACTGAACCTCAAACACCGATTCGATACCGTTCTCGCCTACCAGCGTGAAGTTGTCTTCATAATTGGCACATAGGTTATACTCACCGGAGCTCATGATCGCCTCGCCCCATTTGATGGCATCGGCATAGCAGTCCGAAGGAGCTTTGGTCACACCCTTCTTCTGCCAATACGGGGAAGCCATATAGAGGTTCACTTTCATCAGCATCGCCTCTGCCGCTCCCTTGGTGGCACGACCGGTGTCATCGGCGTCGTACTCGCTCTTCTTCCATAGCGACTCTTCGGCTATCGTCAAGTCAGCCAGGATCTGATTAAAGATCGCGTCCACCGAAGCGCGCGGTGCCTGCCAGTTCTCTGAGGAACGAATGACTGCCAGCGGCATCGGCACACCGGCAAAGACACGTACCAAACGGAAATAGTAGTATGCGCGCAAGAAATGTACCTCACCCAACAGACGGTTTTTCATCCGCTCCGTGAAGGTGGAGTCGATCTCCAATGCCATGTTACCTACGTACTCCAGCGACAGGTTACAACGACCTATACCTTGATAGTTAGCGCGATAGAAATCGAGCAGCAAGGTGTTCATATCCGTCGTTCGCCAGTTCTCGATATCGTATGCATCGGCCATGTCGGTGGTCGAACCTCCGCCTTTCAAGGCATCATCGCTGGCTACATCACCGATAAACCATTCCGAGCAATAGGTGTTGTTATACTCCCATTGCAACGGGGTGTAGCATCCCGTCACACTCTGAACCGCAGCCGGCGTAGAGGTATAGAAGTCCTCTATGAGCGTCGTACCCGGTTCTATCTCCGTCAAGTAATCCTTGCAACCGGTCATGAACAAGGAACAAAGAACAAAGATTACAGATATAAAATGAATATTCTTTTTCATAACGATGTCCCTTTCCATTAGAAGTTAACATTGATACCAAAGGTGAACGTGCGGCTTTGCGGATAGTTTCCGTAGTCCACGCCGTGTCCCACTTCCGGGTCGTACCCTTTGTATTTGGTGATCGTGAACAGGTTGCTGGCGGTAGCATAGACGCGCAAGCGTGTGCAGCGGAATTTCTGCGTCCATTTGAGCGGGAAGGTGTAACCTATCTGCAGGTTCTTCAAGCGCAGATAACTACCGTCTTCGAGGAAACGGGTTGAGTTCTCCGTGTTGGTCGGCGAACCCAGCGGGTTAGGAATAGTACCGTTGCGGTTCTCCAGGTCGAAATAGTTAACACCTGCGTTCAGCAAGGCCTGTTGTACAGCCGGAGCGTATCCTACCCATACCTCATCTTTCATATACGAAGCCAAGGCATAACTGCTTCCGCTGCCTTCCAGCATCTCGCGTTGCACGTTATAGATCGAGTTACCGGCCACACCTTGGAAGAACAGTTGGATATCAACGCCGTAGAAATCAGCGCCTGCGGTGATGCCGTAACTTACTTTCGGGAACGGGTTACCGATGACCATCTTATCGTTCTCATCCAACTTACCGTCGCCGTTCACATCCGTATAACGCGCATCACCGGCATGTACACCGATCGTCGAAGCGTCATAGGTATAGAGCTGCTCCAATGCCTCTTCGTCGCTTTGGTAGATGCCTTCATACTTATAACCCCAGAAGCTGTTGAGCGCCATACCTTCGTCCGTCTTCGTGCGGTCACCCCATAAGGGTGAACCACCGTTGAGCTTGGTCAACTCGTTATGCAGGAATGATACGTTCGCACTGATGTTATAATGCACCGCTCCCACTTTGTTGTCATGGCTGAGTGTGATCTCCACACCTTCGTTGCGGATGTTTCCTACGTTCTTCACGGGTGCGCCGCGGTTACCCACATGCGCCGGTGCATTCACATAGAGGAGTGCATCCTTGGTGTCACGACGGAAATAATCAACCGTTCCGGCTAACTTACCGTTCCAGAAACTAAAGTCGATACCCGCGTCCCATTGTTCGTTGGTCTCCCATTTACCGTCTTCGTCCACGAGTGTGAGCAGTGCAGCACCGTCGGTAGCCACAGCCGGATCGGCATCTTGGTTCAGACCAAACGGATAACTGACGAACACGTTCTCTGCGCTGAAGATAGCCATCTGGAAGGCGTTCGACTCGATACCGTCGTTACCTACCTGACCGAAGCCCGCACGGATCTTGATATTATCCAACCAATCCAAGTCCAGATCGCGCATGAACGGTTCTTCGCTCAGACGCCAAGCCACGGCTGCAGAGGGGAAGAAACCCCAGGGGTTCTTGGTAAACTTAGACGAAGCATCGGCACGGAAGTTAGCGGTGACCATATAGCGGCTGTCGTAGCTATAGAACAAACGGCCGAGGAACGAGAGACGGCGTACACGGCTGACGGCATCGGACGAGACAGTCTGTTTCTCCGTAGCGTGACTCAGATACCAGTTGCTCGGCACCGGATTCAGGATCGCAGCACCCGAACCACCCATCTCGTAACGGTTGTATTCCGACCATGTCTGACCTGCCATCACGCTGAAATTATGTTTGCCTATCTCGCGGGCATAGGTGACGGTGGTCTCCTCCAGCAGCGTCAGCTTACGCTCCATACGCGAACTGATCGAGTTCAGGTCCGAAGCGTTGTAACTCGTGTATATATTCGGGTACCCGAAATTACGCTCGCGCTCCATACCGTAGTCGGCGGAGATAGAAGGACGAATCGTCAGGCCTTTCACCGGTGTGATCTCGAAGAACACATCTCCGATGAAACGCTCGTTCTTCTTATTCGGCACGTAGTTATATGCCATCTGATAGGGGTTGGTCACGTTCTTGAAGTTCGAACCTGCCGAATAATAACCGCTGATATCCTTGCCGTTCTTATTGATCGATCCTTCGGGATAATATACAGGATCCCACGGCGCCATAGCCATAGCACCCGAGATGATCGACGCGCCGGCAGACGAACTGTTGTTCATCGCATTGCGTCCACCGCTCGCCATGAGCGAGAAGTGCTCGCCTATCTTCAACCAGTCGCGCACTTTGTAATCGGAGTTAAGACGCAAGGTGAAACGCTGGTAGTCACTACCGATGATCGTACCGTTCTGACCGAAGTACGAAGCGGACATCGCATAGTGTCCTTTCTCGCCGCCTCCGTCAAAAGAGAGGTTGTAGTTATGCATGAACGCATTCGGCACAAACACCTCGTCCTGCCAGTCGGTCTCTTGGTTCTCGTATGCGAAATTGATCGGATAGTACTCCGATATCTTCGTTATGTCCGCGTTACCCAACTTATACATGTTCAGCCATGGACGGAAGCCGTTCTGCTGGTAGTACGCGATCTCTTCGGCACCGTTACGCATCGCACCGATACGTACCTCTGTATCTGCAAAATCTTTGCTTTTGAGCACGTCCATCTTCTTCCATCTGTTCTGGAAACCCCAGTAAGCATCGATGCTGATGTTCATCTTGCTCTCGCCTCCGGACTTGGTGGTGATGAGGATGACACCGTTCGCACCACGGCTACCATAGATAGCGGTAGCAGAAGCGTCTTTGAGGATCTCCATCGATTGGATATCGCTGGGCGAGAGCCATTTGATATCGCCGGTTATCACTCCATCGACTACGTAGAGCGGGTCGTTGCCTCCGATAGCGGAACCGATACCGCGGATACGGATCGTCGCCGACTCACCGGGTTGACCCGAACTGGAGGTCACCGTCACACCGGCTGCACGACCTTGCAAAGCCTGATCGAGACCCGACACAGGCGCTTTGAGTAACTGATCGGCACTGACGCTCGTCACAGCACCCGTAAGGTCCGATTTCTTCATCGTACCGTAACCGATGGCTACTACCTCTTGCAGTTGCACATTGTCCGGCACCAGCGTCACGCGGATAGGACCGGCATTCGTCACTTTGACCTCAAAGGACTTATAGCCCATGAAGCTCACCTGCAACACGTCTCCCACCTTGGCTTGTAACTCGAAGTTACCGTCAAAATCCGTGATCGTACCGTTGGTTGTTCCTTTAACCATTACATTGGCACCGATCACCGGATCCGGCTCGTCTTGCGCCATCACAACACCCGTCACGGTCAGGCTCTGAGCCCATAGACCCAAAGCCGTCACCGCCATTACGGATAGTAATAAGAATCGTTTCATATATAATAATTACCAATTACCAATCATCAATTACCAATTACCAATTACCAATTGGCCCTGTGCATTATACCGCACGCCATCGCGCTCAATATACAGCACACCGTCTTTCACAATCTTCTGTATTCTGTACTCTGAACTCTGTACTCCTTCCAACCCTTCATCTTTAGGTTGCTCATCGGTTGTGACCTCTACCTCTGCCTTGTCCGATTCATACTGCGCATTGTCGATCGCTGTGATAGCGAAGGTGTATTTCGTTTCGGGTTGCAGGTTGTTGATAGTGATCAGACCATCCACCGCTTGATAGATCGAATCGAGTGCGAGGTTAGGCTCTACCACACGGAAGCCCTTGATGCCGAAGTTATCGGTTGCGTTCACGCGGATGACGGCGCTGTTCCAAGTCTTGGAAACCAACTCGACCTTCGCGAGCACGGGTTTCTCCTTGTCATAAGCGAACACGCGTACTTCGCGAACACGGATACACTGTGCGCTGGATCGGGTGAGTGAGCGCAGACGTACATAGCGTGCCGGTGCGTTGACTACCGTTAAGATAGCCGCATCTGCTCTGGCAGTCCGTACGGTGTCCAAGAGTACCCATTTCGAGTCATCGGCTTTGTCTGCCTCTGCCGGTGCTTCTTCGCGCGCTTGCAGAATATATTCCTTCGAATAATCTACACCCCAGAGCACCTCGATGCCTGCCAAGTTATATTTGGCACCCAGGTCAACGAACCACCATTCGTCAGCTGCCGGTTGGTTCTCCCAAGTCACCCAAGCGGTGTTCTCGTCGCCGTCATTGGCAGAGCCTGCCAACTCAGCCTGATTCTCCGGCTCATAACCTGCCTCGGAGTCCTTGCCTTCGGCTGCGTTACCACCCATCGCGCAAGCGATCATGACGGAAGCGGACAACTCACCTGCTTTCGCAGTGATGGTCGTTGCGCCTTCAACAGCAGGGATAAAACTACCCTCCTCTATCGTACCTGCATCCTTCGGATCCATCTCGAATGCTATCTCCACCTCCATCGGCTTGCCCAACTGATCTACCGCAGCGGTACTCAGATGAATAGTATCACCGATCTTGCAGAAATAAGCATCAGCGGAGAGGTTCAATTTGGTCAACACCGGATCACCGGTACATACGCGACCGTAACTGTACTCGAACGTCAGACTCGGCCATGCATCGCCGTTCTGACTGGTGGTATATTCAATAATCTGGTTGTCCAGATAAATCTTCGTATCTGCAGCCGGTGCTTTATTCGGATCTTTGAGCGAGAGCGTTACTTTATTACCTTCGCATGCGTGCTCGAAATAGATATCGGCATTCTCTTTGGTCTCACCTACTTTGAATTTATCCAGGCTGATACCTTTTCCGCGGAAATGCGTAGCCTCGTCCGGTCCACCCAGGGTCTCCAATATCGTGATCACCACTGCTCCGTTCTCATCGGTCTCCCATACGAAAGCTGCTTCGGTATTACCTTTGCTCATCACTTTCGCGCAGTATTCGGAACTAACCTTGGTGGTCTTGGCGTTTACGGTCAGTGCGTTCTCCGACTCATTACCTGCGGCATCAAGAGCCGTGATGACGAATGCGTATTCTGTTTCCGACGTCAGACCCTCTATCGTCAGTTGACCTTCGTTCGCTGCGATCTTCTTGTTGATACCCTTGGCATCGTCCACTACATGATATTTGGTTACTTTGTAGTTATCCGTTGCTTCCACGTTGATTACAACACTGTTCGCGCCTCTGGTCACCAACTCTGCTTTGACCATCACCGGATTCTCCTTGTCATCTTTCGGAGCCCATTCGGTACCGAACACGCTCACTTCTTTCAGACGGAAGAAATTAGCGGTTTTGGCAAGCGAATGAAGACGGACGTAGCGTGCCGCTGCATCCACCATCTTGAATTGCTGACTGTTGATACCTGCTTCGGTCACGGTAGCCACCGTCTCCCATGCTGAATCATCTTTTTCTTCATCCTCTGTCGGAGCCTCTTCGCGCACTTGCAGAATATAATTGGTGGAAGCGGGGTCTCCCCATAATACATAGATACCGCTGACATCGTATTTAGCGCCTAAATCAACATACCACCATTCTACGTCGGGAGATTGGTCCGCATACGTCACCCATTGGGTATTGGTATCGCCGTCATTGGCCTTGACTGCTAACTCGCCTTTATTCTCAGGTTCGTATCCGGCTTTGCAGGTTTTGTTCAGCGCCAGATTCTCGCTGGCTACACCATAGACGGTGATACTTTTCGAGATAGCGCCTGCTTTGGCAGTAATAGTGACTTCACCCAATTTGGCAAATGTGAAAGCACCGCTTGATATGCTACCTGCGTCTGCGGGACTAATCTCATACGAGATTTCAGTCGTCATCTCAAAGCCGTTTTGGTCAAACACTTTGGAGGTCAGGGTGATAGCCTCGCCCTCTTGCGCAAAGATAGATGATGCAGCCAGCGTGATGCTCGTTTCAACACTCTTGCCGGGCAGCAGCACACGGAACTCCCAGAACGAATAAGCATATACCGTACCGCGAGCGATGCCTTGGAAACGCACATACTGTGCCGTTTGTTTGTCGAAATCCAGTGTCTGCGTATAAGGGAACGGACCGGCTGCAATATTCTGGTCACGGATCTCTTTTACCGTTGTCCATGCACTTCCGTCATTGCTGACTTGAATATCGAATGACTTGCCCCATGCGCCTTCCCATACGATCTGTACGGTATTGAAGATACGTTCTTGACCAAGGTCCACTTGCCACCACTGGTCATTCTTCTCGGCATCGGTCAATCCGTCAGTAGCAGACCACCAACGTGAGCCTGTATTACCGTCGTTTCCGTTCGACGCTTCGTTACCGGACTTGGCACTGGCTACTGCGCCCGTTTCGGTCGCAAAATTAGTGTCATACACTTCATCCACGGCATACATTGCCATGCTTGCGCATAAGAGCGCAAAGAATAAGGTAATTCGTTTCATATTTTATTTGATTTCTTGTCCTGCTACATTAAACTTAACGCCATTCTTGATAATGACGAGTTGGCCGTTCTCAACGGTCTTCTGTACGCCGTACTCCGCACTCTGTACTCCTTCCAGCCCTGTTGAAGCACCTGCGTAATAGAGACTGATGACATAGATAATGTTATTGCATCTGAAAATAAAGCTATTGTCTCCCTCTGTGAATTGGCTGAGCGGGAATAATACAGCTGCGCCGTCTAAAGTATGTTCAATAGAAGAGTTATCTCCCCAAATAGCAGCCGGGAAACCTATCCTCATATTCGTGCCGTCGATACGCTTACCGCCGTAAACATCGTCAATTTCCGGATTGCAGACCAACTTATATTTGGAGTCATTCGATCCGTCCTTCAACCATGCAATAGGATCCCAGTTGATCGGGTTGGTAACAACTACGGTCAGTTTTTCCGTGCCTTTTATACAAGTCGCTGTTTCGGCAGTTTTGACTACGATCTCTGCGATACCTTCACTTTTTGCGGTTACGAGGCCTGTTTCTGAAACAGAAGCAATGTCTGCATCACTTGATTCATAGCTAATGGCACCGTCACCCGATTGGGTCGCTACAATCTGGAATGTTTCAGAAGCGGAAGCATCCAGTATCTTGTCGGTTGCGTTAAGACTAAGTCCCGGATCATTCTTTGTAGCACCGCATGCTGCCCAACTGGCATCCGTCGGTATTTTGAATTGATTTTCGCCTTTATTTTCCAATTCGATAAACAGATCATTTGCGTAGATACTCGGAACAACCGAAGACTCGAATTGTACACTCAGCGTGTTGCCGTCCTTGGTCAAATACTCCGATACATGGTAACCGCCTACGCCGTTTACGTTGGCATAGAAGTTAGAACCTGCTGCATTGAACGAAACGATGTTGTCCTCTGTTGTGATAGAGAACTCATAAAAGTTTCCGCCAACCAAACGCATGGTCACCGTTGCTTTGTTTCCTTTCGTTTCTGAAGTAATCGCTGCATCGCAATAATCAACCGCTGCAAACGACATCATACTTGCGCATAAGAACGCTGTTAAAAAGAAAATCTTTTTCATCTCAATTAAATTTTAAGGGTTAACTTTGTTAAATGCGGTGCAAAGGTACTGCTTTTTTGCGATATATGCAAACGTCCGCGTATGTTATACGGCATAAAAGTACGGTATAGTACGAAAAAGTACCTGCATTATCGCTGATAATCAGTCAAATAACATTTTTCAACCCTATAAAAAAGTACGTATATAGTACGTGCCCATAAGACCCAAAAAGAGACCCAAAAAAGGAAAAAGTGACCCGGAGGACACTTTTTCGTTAAATGGTTAAAGAGTTAAGATGGTTTCTTCTGCCGAAAAATCGTTAAATAGTTACTTAAGCTCTTGTCCGGTAATCGTATATACCTTATCCCCGCGGAGGATGAGGATTTGGCCGTCACGGAGGGTCTTTAGGGCTGAAATTGTTTCAATATTCTCCAAGCCTGTCGGGTCGGACACATAGGTAGCAATGATGGTCAGGTCACCGGTGACGTTCTGATAAGCATCGCTGTCCCATCCATTGAATTTATATCCGGCATGCACGGGTGCGTCCGGGGCTTCTACACTGCCGTTGGTATCGGCATTCTTGACAGCAATATCAGCACCGGTCTGACCATCCTTGAAGGTAACGGTCCACCCGCCGATAGGACGCAAGTCGAGCATGTTCCACTTGTCGTTTGCTTGGTATGTAGCCAATGCAGCCTTCGGAACATAATATCTCACATCGGCAGGAGTCGGGTCCGAACCCCATTGTGGATAGGTGCTCGCGAAGTAAGCACGCAACCAAGTCGCATCCTCCTCAATGCTTACGTCATACGCATTATAAATAAGCGGAGGAGTAACGGCTTTGATGGTACAAGTTTCCAGTATTGGACATTGATATATGAGTCCGCTACTTAGAGCCTCTACTGTAGAAGGAATGTCTATGTTTTTGCAAGCTACTATACCCGTACCTCTAGCTATGATGCGCGCACCCTCCGGTATAGTTATAGTTTCATAGCCTGGCAGCATAAACAAGATGTCACCCATATATCTAAAACCACCATCAACTTGTACATAATCCGTATTATTCCATATCTTTGGCGTTAAAGAGCTAATGGTATTATACCCCATACGCTCAATCTTAGCAGGATCCCATCCGTTTATCGTTTCCAACAGGTCACAAGCAAAGAATGTCCCGTAGTCAATATACTTGATAGTACTCGGCAAGGTGATGGATTGCAATGAGTTCATATAAGAGAAATTATATCTTCCTGTACGCTCGAGAGTGTTCGGGATATTCACTGCCGTCAAGCCGGTCATTTCGCTAACGCCCAGCGGCTTTATTTCTTTAATCGTATTCGGCAGATTAAGTGTTGATACATTATTACAAGTATTGAACGCATAATCAGCAATCAGCACTACTTCAAATTTCTCATCATAATAAACAGCCGAATCCGGGATCGTTACTACACCCGTTGTAGATGCTGAGATAGCATTAGGTGCATCCATGGTGCTATAGTCTCCTACTTGCACGGTCTTGTCGCCCGCTGCATTCGTCAGTACTTTATATAGAACCGAAACGCCTTCCTCTGTCGGGGCATAGAATATATCTCCCACCACCAGATTCTTCTTGACGTTTGCGCGAATAGTCATGTCGCTGGTAACGGTATAGGTGGTGCTCTCTGTCGTCGCACCGTTGCTCCAATTCACAAAGGTATAGCCGCTCTCTATATTGGAAACCGCCACGCCCACTGTATTGCAATCCGTAGTGTCGGTCAAAGTCACCGTTGCATGCCCGTCGGCTGTGGCAGTAACGTTCCACAATAACGAATCGGTGAGAGATGCTACGTATCTGAAATTACAATTATCTCCTGCTTCATAGTCGCCGGTGGTATAGTAGTCAAGTAATCCACAACCAACCACCACGGCTCCGATCGGAGAGTTTCTCCAACCAGTGTCGTTACAGGTAATTTCACTATTGATATAGAGTTTGCCGGTAAAATCCCTGAGCGCGGAAAAAGCCATGGACGTTACCGTTGGTGGAAGGTGTACTTCCTGCTCGGCGGTATAACCACACGGCAGTGCAATTACTTTTGTGAGCTCTTTGTTGTATAGCACATTGTCCACTGCGGCAAAATGAGTGTTTTCTGCTGCGCATGTAACGGTAGTTGCATGGTAGCACAGATAGGACTGATCCTCTATTTTTTCCAATGAGGCCGGGATATGTACCGTAGTAAAAGTAGAGGCTTCGAAATTGGACATTCCAATCGCTTTTACGTTCTTCAAATCAATCGCACTGAGCGGACATTCCCTAAAACCATATGACATTATAGTCGTGATATAATCACTCAAAATGACGGAAGTAAGACTCGTGCAACCGTCGCACATAGCGCCGGAAGTGGTGGTGATGTGGGTGTTTTCGCTAAAGTCTATAAAGGTGATGCCGGTACACTCGCGGAAAGCTTCATAACCGGTTTTCGTAACGCCGTATTTAGTGCCCATAAAATCCTCAATACTATCCGGAATAACTACCTTGCCGGTCGGTTTGTGGGCGTACGTCCAATAGGAAGGCAAACCTTCATTTACAACTTTGACTTCTTTGCCTGATTCATTCTTTTTCGTGATCTCGTAGTACAGCGTGTTGTCTTTGTAGGTGTATGTAATGGTGTCGCCTACGACCTGAATTGCAGACCGGATTTTGGAAGCATATTCTTGCCAGCCGCCATCCTCCTTATACGTTTGCACCGATACATCCGGAACGTAGATGTGCTTAAGAGCAG
>Ga0310690_10001849_pt1 | contig 36403 bp, 38 predicted proteins | sample AusTroGonzalo_MG_2_FD_207661 | JGI IMG/M metagenome (GOLD analysis project Ga0310690, IMG submission 207661) | Bovine rumen microbial communities from tropical cattle in Woodstock, Queensland, Australia - Gonzalo_04 (v2) (version 2) | ecosystem: Host-associated > Mammals > Digestive system >...
CCGAAAACCTGTACTTGACGATCCTCGCAGGGGAGCCGGCGACTACGGCAAAGGCCGGCACGTCGCGATTGACAAAGGAATTCGCCCCGACTACGGCGCCGTCGCCGACGGAGACGCCGCGGCGGACGATCGAGTCGGCGCCTATCCAGACGTCGTTGCCGATCGTGCAGTCGGCGGCCGTCATTCCCGCGTAGTCGCACTTCGGGTTCAGGAACGCGGACGTGCTGACGCCGGACATGTCGTGCTCGCCAAGGCCGATCATGACGCGCGGCGCGATGCTGCAGTACCGCCCGACCGTGGCCTTCGTGATCGTCGCCCAGTCGCCGACGAAGGTATACGCGCCGATCCTGGACTCGGCGTCCACGCTTGCCGTGGACATGACGACGCTTTCTGGAAAGCGCGCCGGCTTTTTGCGGCGGCAGAAGCCGAAAAGACGTTTCAGCATGCGCAGTCCCTCCATGTCTCCGGGCCCTAGTCCGTCCTCTGCATGTCGCACAGGCGGCGGTACGCGCCGTTCGCCGCGTAGAGTTCGTCGTGCGTGCCGCGCTCGACGATGACGCCGTGGTCCATGACGAGTATGAGGTCTGCGTCGCGGACAGTCGAAAGCCGGTGCGCTATCGCGAACACTGTGCGGTTCTTCATCAGGTTGGCGAGCGCGTCCTGCACGAGCCGCTCAGTCACGGTGTCGAGCGCGCTCGTAGCCTCGTCGAGGATGAGTATCGGCGGGTTGCGCAGGATCGCGCGCGCGATGGCGATGCGCTGGCGCTCGCCGCCGGAGAGCGCAAAGCCCTTCTCGCCGCAGAGCCGCCCGTAGCCCTCCGGCTGGGACATGATGAACTCGTGGGCGTTCGCCATCTTCGCCGCCGCGACAACCTGCTCGTGAGTGGCGTCGGGCGAGCCGTAGCGGATGTTCTCCTCTATGGTGTCGTTGAAGAGTATCGTCTCCTGCTGGACCGACCCGACGAGCTTCCTCAGGTCGGATATGCTGAGGTCCCTCAGGTCGGTTCCGTCCATGGCGATCCGCCCCTCCCTGGGGTCGAAGAAACGCGCGAGGAGCCCGGAAAGCGTCGTCTTGCCCGAGCCCGTGCCGCCGACGACGGCAACCATCTTGCCGCGCGGCAGCTCGAACGAGGCATGCGACACCGCGTCCTGGTCCGCGGTGTCGTAGCGGAAGGACACGTCGTCAAACACGACCTTGTCGTCGAACGACTCCTTGCGGATGGCGTCCGCACGCTCGGGAAGGCGCATGTCTACGTCGAGTATCGACCAGATGCGCTGCAGCGCCGCGCGCGTCACCTCGATCGACACCTGGAGCGACGACATCTGCTTGACCGGCTTGTATATGAGCAGAAGCGGCGCCAGCATCGGCAAGACGTTCGAGAGCGCGACATGCGCGGAGAAGCACCACACGAGAAAGCCGCTCAGGAGCAAGATGCCGACCGTCTCTATCATGGGGGCGATCATAAGCCCTCCGCGTACGCCCCTAAGCGTAATGCCCACAAGGCCGCGCACGACCGCCTCGTACTTTGCATTCTCGAACTCCTCGGTGTTGTACGCCTTTACCGCGCGGATGCACGTCAGGATCTCGTGCACGCGGCTGCCGACTACGGAGCCGCGCTGAAGGGTCTGCAGCGACCATTTGCGAATTATCTTGCCGAGAATCGAGATCGGTATCATGAAGGCCGGCATTCCAATCGCGATGAGGAACAGCGTCGGCAGCATGTGGTTCGCTATTGCAAACCAGACGATGAACCCGACGGAGACGAGTATCTCGAACGGAGCCCGCGCAAGCTCCGAGAACATGTTCTGAATGACGGCCTGGACGATCTGCGGATCGCCGGTCGCCCTGGACAGCAGCTGGCCGACGTCGATGCGGCCGTGGAACTGCAGGGCCTGCTCCTGTATCTTTCGCAGTATGTCGACCCGCAGGTCGGCGACGACCTTCGTCGCGGCCCAGCAAAGGCAGTACTGGCTAAGGATCATCAGTCCAAAGCGGCTTGCCGCCAGGACGGGGATTATGAACAGGGCGATGACCAGAAGCGCAGCGCCCATGCTGCCATCCTCCGACTGGAGCTCAAACCCGCACTTGTGCGCCAGCTTCTCGGCCTTCGGATACCAGCTCGGCAGCGACGCCGCCTGTTCCATCTGGCGTTCGAACTTCGACTTCTTGACGCCTGGATCGGGTACGGGCTGCTGGCTTTTGGCGGCAGCGGCCGCCCTGAACTCCTCCAGCGCCTTCGCCTCCTCCTCCCCGAGGACGCTCTTTACCTCGTTCTGGCTGACCTTTTCGAGCGTGGGCTGGATCACCTGGAACAGCGGCACGAGCGTGCCTGCCGTCAGCATGCCCGAAACGATGCCCACGACAAGGCGGAAACGATATCTTTTCGCATACTTCCAGACGCGTCCGTACGATTCGCCGATCGAGTAGTCCCGATCGAAGAATTCCTTTTTGTAGTCTATTCCCATTTCTCGGTCCCTTCGATACGCAGCGTATTATACCATTTTCCAGCAGCCGGCGCGACGTCGCTACAGGCGCGTCCAGCCCTCCGGCACGATGTCGGTGCGCTCGCCGGTCGCAAACCAGCGGGCCGGCGCGACGACGACCTTGTCCGGGCTCTCGCCAAGCCACGCGCCCCACCACGAGTACGTCGAATTGGCGACTATGTGGTGGCGGCAGGCCGCCATCAGCGACATGTCGCAGAGGGCGCTGTCCCACGCCTCGTCGACGAAGACGCAGTCCGCCTCCCCTGCGAACGCCTCCTTCGTCCACGCCATGTCGTCCGAGAACATGAAGAAGACCGGGTCCTTCACGCGCTCGCGCACGTGGCGCATCGCCGCGCGGTAGTAGTCGACGCCGCAGAGCCCGACGGTGTCGGCGAGCTGCACGTAGTCGCCGCGGCGCACGTGCAGGCTTACCGCGTTGCGGGCGCGGATGTCGGAGTCCATCGCGACGAGCTTCGCCGGGGGGTTGCGCATGCGGAACTCGGAGAGCAGCCGCTCGCGCAGCGGCAGGAAGTACTTCTCGCACTGGAAGTAGCCGACGAAATTCGTGGAGGTGCGCGAGAGGTACTCCGGGTGGAACACGCTCGGCGTCGGCTCGCGCAGCGTCTCCAGGCGCGGACGCATCCCCAGGGCGCGCAGCAGCTTCGGGCGGCGCACGAGCTTCATCACGCGGTCGTGCGGCACGACCGGGACTTCGCAGCGGAACTGCGGCAGCTCGTACTTCCTCATGACCGACGTCGGGCCGACGGGGCCGTCGAACCAGGACACGTCGAAGTCCGCCCCGACGGCAAGGCCGAACGCATACTGGAACATCTGGTTCCCGAGCCCGCTGGTCACCTGCACGACGTTCTTCATGACCTCTCCGCGAATACCGGCCAGTGCGCGGCAAGCCACAGCCGGAACGAGTAGCGGTTCCTGACGACCTCCATGCCGTCGAAGTATATGTCGCTCCAGTCGCCGCCCATGCGCTTCGGCTCGTAGCCAAGCCACATCGACGGGGCCAGCGTGACGCCGCGCAGGCCCTCGGCGCGCCGCCTCCTCTCACCGAGCCATGCGCCCCACCACGAGAACGAGCTGTTGCTCACGACGTTGTTCGCGCAGAGCGTGTGGACGAAAAGCTGGTCGAGGACGCTCTCGCCCTCCACGAAGAGAAAGCGCCTTTCGGGAAAGGCCTTCGGGAAGAACCGCTTGCACCACTCCATGCCGTCGCTGCACACGACGAAGTCCTTCACGTCCGGAAGGCGCGCGAGGCAGTCGCGGAAGTACCGCTCTCCGACGAACGGGTGCCACGCGGCCTTCCTGAGGTAGTCGCCGCGGCGGACCGATATGCCCGTCACCCCCGGCCGCGACAGCCATTCGCCGTACCTCTCGCGCAGTCCGGCGACCCGCGACTCGCCCGGCCTGAACATCCCGTACACGAGGTCGCGGTCGAAATAGTCCTCGCTCTGGAAGTAGCCGCTTATGAAGAGGTCGCGTCCGCCGGGATCGGGGAACTCCGTATGGTCGCACCTGACCTGGTCGACCCTCAGTGCGCCCTCCGGCGCCTTCGGCACGACTTCCATGCCCCCGAACAGCTCCGCGTACTCCTTTAGCTGCGCGAGCGTCTTCGCGGAGTCCGTGACGCCAACAGCCCTGCCCTTTCCGAGCGACGCGGCCGTCGCGTACTGGAAGAGGAGGTTCCCCAGGTTGCCGAAGAGGTTGACGTAGACCATCAGCACCCCTCCGGCACCGGGCCGTGCGGCCACGTCTTGTCGCTCTCCTCAAACCAGCACGGGCGGTCCCCCGGCAGCAGCCTCTGCGCTATCAGGTAGTCCTGCAGGCGGCGGTACGTCTTGAACATCTTGCGGTTGACCCATTGCTCGACGCGCCCCTTGCCCCAGTGCCCCTTGCGCAGCCTCTTCTGCTCCGCCTCGTATCTGGCCTTCTCGCCGGCGACGTCGTGCCCCGCGACGGTGAAGTTCTCGTGGATGAAGCGCACTATCTCCGACCTGTCCACGGTATGCATCGGCTTGCCGTCGAGGAACTTGGCGTAGTGCGCGCGGACGACGGTCACGCCGTCGGAGTCGGAGACGACTTCCGGCACGCGGTGCGCAGGGTCCTCGTAGACGTAGAGGAGGTCGAGCGAGAGGCCCGGGAACTGCGCGGCAAGCCGCCTGTGCGCGTCGGCAAGGGCGTCGTCCGGAAGCCTTCGCCGCGTTGCGGCCTCGAGGTAGATCCCAAGTGCGCTCTTCGACGACTTCAGCGTCTTGTAGAAGCGCGCGATCCTGCGGTCGTACTTTTCGCGCGTCTTTTCGTAGCCGTCGGCGAAGGTGAAGGCGTTGGTGAACTCGTGCGGAAAGCCGAAGTTCGTGCGCATGTTCTTGTAGACTCGCTGGACGGCGCCCTCCTCGTGGCGGACGTCCCACAGCTTCAGGTCCTCGCGGTTGAACCAGTCCCTGAAGCCGCATTCCACCATCTCGACATCCGGCAGGAGGCCGGGGGATCCGATCCAGTCGAACGGGAGCGACGCAAACTGGAGACCTGCGTCCCGCAGGGCCATCGAGACGGCGCAGTTGGCGCCGAGGCTAAAGATGACGTCGTACGTTTTCATTCATCCCAAAACCACAGCGGGCCCTCCTTCTGCACGAGACCGCGGTTGACCAGTATCCGTTCAAGACTGCGGTAGGTCTTGTACGCGTGCTTGTTCAGCCATCGGCGGAAGCGGCTCTTGTCCGGGCCCCAGCGCATGTCGCTCGACGTCTTCTCGAACTTGGCGAAGTCCTTCTTCTCGCCCTCGCTGCGCGAGTCCACCACGCGGAAGCTCTCATGCAGGAGCGGCACGAGCGGAGCCCAGTCGACGTAGTGCGACAGCTTTCCCTCGTCGTACATGCGGTAGTCGAAGCCGGCGACGTAGACTCCCTGCGCCAGCTCCTTAAGCTCGGGCTTCCTGCCGTTCGGGTCGACGTAGACGTAAAGCAGGTCGACTTCGGCATGCGGCAGCTTTTCCGCCAGTGCCTGGCGCGCCGAGACGATGTACTCGTCGCCGGCGCGGGGCTTCGACGGGAACTCCATGTACACCGCCAGTATCCTGCGGGACGCCCGCGTGCTTTCGATGAAGCGCTCGACGCGGCGGCCATAGGTGCCCTGCACCATCGGGAAAGACTCCTCGAACGGCATGAAGTCGGGGAACTCGTGCGAAAAGCCGAGGTTCGTCTTCCTGTTGCGGTAGCACCGCGTGCAGAAGCCGGCGCCGTGCCTGACGTCGACAAGCACAAGGTCCTCCGCCTCGAACCAGCCGGCGAAGTCGTCAAGCACCAGGCGCAGTCCGGACATCATGTCGGGCTCGCCGGTCCAGTCCAGCGGGTAGGACGCAAACTGGAGGCCGGCCGCCCTTAGCGCCTGCGACGTCCCGCAGGAGAAGCCCAGGCTGAATGCAAGGTCGTATTCTTTCATTTGAGCATGTGCGTTAGACGCGTGTATTATAGCATTTTCAGGAAACGCCCGACTTGCGCAGGACGCGTGCGACGAGAAGCGAAAGCGACATGGAGCCAGAGCATGCGCGCAGCATCCTGCGCGCCAGGTCAAGGCGGCGGCTCGAGGCGGCGCAGTCCGAGCCGAGCGTGTCGCGCCAGTGCGCCCAGGCGCCGCGGCGCTCGCCGCGTGGGATGCGCGCAAGCCTGTTCGGAACGTCCGACAGCCAGAGCGACGCAAGGTACTCGAGCCCCTCGCGCCCGATCCTCTTCCCGCTCCGCGCAAGGGCCGTCAGGCTGCCGAATGCGAAGTCGCACTGGCTCGAGACCTTGCGCGCGTCCCAAGCCAGCCTCGCCATCGACCCGGCGCGCATGCGGTAGCCGTGCACGACCGCGTCGCACTTCACGACCTTGCGCGCGCGCGCGAAGCACTCCGCCATGTAGAGCCTGTCGGCGCCAAGCGGCAGCGAGGAGAAGCTGCCGCGCAGGACGAAGTCGCGGCGGAAGAACGTCGGAAACACGCCGACTTCGAGGAGCACCTCGCTCGGAACGGACTCGGCCACGTCAAACGCCCTCTCCTTCGCCGTCGTCGGAACGGGCGGTTCCGCGCCGTCGTCGAAGTTCGCGTACTTGAGGGCCACGACATCGGCGTCCCGATGCCTCGCGAGCAGCGGCGCGGCGACCTCCAGGTGGTTTGGCAGCCAAACGTCGTCGCCGTCGAGGAACGTCACCCATTCGCCCGTCGACGCGGCGACGCCGGCGTTGCGCGCCGAGCCCTCGCCGCCGTTCGGCTTGTGCACTACGCGGACGGCAAGTCCGCGTTCCTCGGATGCTGCCGAGGCGAAGCCGTCGAGCAGCGACGGCGTGGAATCCGTAGAGCCGTCGTCTATGCACACAACCTCGAGCGAAACGGCGTCGCCCGCGCGGCGCTGCGCCGCGACCAGCGAGTCCAGGCACGGCCTGGCGTACCTTTCCAGGTTGTAGAACGGGACGACGGCCGAGATCGTCATTTCCCCTCCCCCCTGCGACGGAAAAGCTTGCGGCGCAGGGAGTCGACCTTGAGCCGCAGCAGGTTCTTCCAGCGGCCGCGCATGCGGATGCGGCGGAGAACCGACACGGCGAGCTCCCTGTTCCCCTGGACCGCGTCGTATCGCGCCTGGTCGTAGAAGTCGCCGACAGCGATCACGACGCCGGGTTCCGGCTCCTCGTACTTGACGCTCTCGGCGAACTTCTCCGTCTCGATGACGAGAAGGTCGACCTGCGTCTCCGGGAACGCCGCGCGGAGACGCCGGACCGCGGCAACGACGTCCTCTCGCCGGTAGTGCCCTTCGCCCAGCCAATGCACGAACAGAATGCTTCCCCCGGAGCGGAGCGTCCTGAACATCCTTTCGCTCCGCCTTGCGACGAGTGCGTGGAAGTTCCTGTAGTTTTCCTCGAACGGAACGCCGACCTTGAATTCGTGTCGGATTTCCCACCCCTGCTTAACGTCCTTCCAGTGCTCGGTGCCCTCGCCGGGGACGTCGCCGAGCTTCTGCATGTTCTCCTTCAGGAAAAAGCCGGAGAACCCGGTCGTCAGCATGTCGACGTACGCCCCCACCGGCTGGTTCCGCCCCATCCAGTCGAACGGCCCCGACGCAGAGCGGAGGCCGATGCGCTTCATCGCCATCGTCGGCGCGCACCACTGGCCGAGCGGCCAGACGAAATCGTACGTCTTGCTAAATGTCCCGATCATGTCGCGGCTCATCCCTTCCGCCCATGTCCCATGAACTGGACCTCGAACACCCGCCGAATGTCCACGCCCTTCCGCCGCAGGCGGTTCAGCAGCAGTTTGCACACCCTGACCTGGAGGCGGGCGACGGCGTAGCCGAGCGCGCCTTTGGCGCCGAGCATGGCGTACTTCGCCTGCCTGCTCTCCACGACGTGGCGGCGGCGCGCCTCGGCGCTGCGGTAGTCGTTCACCGAGAAGCCAGACAGTACCGCCTGTATGGGATGGGTGTCTATGTCCCACGGGCGGACGTCCTTCCCGCCCTCGGTCGCCTTGCGGCGGTATGGGCATGTCACGCGCCAGTAGCCGTCCATGCGCACGATCCCGTCCCCGTTCGTGTCGTCCGGTGCGCGGTCTACGACAAGGAGCTCGACCTCCACGCCTGGAAACTTCCCGGCAAGGACCTTCAGAGACGCGGCGACATCCCCGTCCGACGGGCGGTCGTCGACGACGGGATTCTCGAGCCAGACGAGCAGGACGCGGCGCGACGCGCGGATGCGCTCGTAGAAACGGGCGATGCGCCTGTCGTACTTTGCGCGCACGGCGGGGTAGCACTCGTCGAGCGGCTTGCCGCAGTCGAATTCGTGCGGAAACGTGTATCCGGTCCTGCGGTTCGCATAGCTGTCGTGCTCGAACTTCTCCGGGTTTCCTATGAACTCTAGGTCTTCGCGCTCGAACCAGCCGGCGAAATCGTCCGCTATCAGCTTCACGCGATCCTTCAGGGACGGGCCGAGAACCCAGTCGAACGGCCCCGACGAAAGCCTGAGCCCGGCGTCCCGCAGGGACGTCGCGCACAGGCACGACGAGCCGAGGCTGCATATAAAGTCGAATCTTCTGCTTTTCATGTTGTCAATGCTTGAATATCCGCATCCGGAGCCTGACCCAGGCAAGCTCCAGGCGGTTTGAAACGCCGTATTCCCTGAACTTGCGGGCCATCTTCGCCTCCCTGTGGCGGCGCTTGTCCTCTCGCGTGCGGTAGTCGCGCGCGGAGACGTCGGCGAGGAGCGGCTCAACGAGATCCTGCCTGTACGCCCAGCTCGGCACGTCGGGAGAGTGGCTCTTGTAGTCGAACGCGCAAATCCTGAAGCCCGGCCCGCGCTCGCACCGCATCGACTCCGCAGGGACGCCGGGCGCCAGGTCGAGGGCAAGCATCTCGAAGGCGTCGTTCGGCCAGCGCCGGGAGAAGCTCTTGAGGCAGTACTCTACGTCGTCGCGCGACACGCCCTTTTTGTCCCTGGTGTCGCCGATCCAGACGATCAGGACGCGCCTCGACTTTTCCAGCCTGTCGTAGAGCCGCGCCACCTGGCGGTCCATCCGCTCCCTCACCGCGGGGAAGCATTCGTCTATCGGGACGCCCTTCGGGTACGCATGGGGGAAGAGCATTCCCGTCTTCCTGTTGACGTACGGTTCGTGGCCGAAGGCGTCTGGATTGGGGCACGCCTGGAAGTCCGCCTTCTCGAACCAGCCGTCAAAACCGCCGACCACGAGGTCGGTGCGCATGCGCATGTCGCCGCCCCAGACCCAGTCTAGCGGATACGACGCGTACTGGAGGCCGGCGTTCCGCAGGCTCTGCGAGCAGAGGCACGCAGAACCCAGGCTGAACACGAAGTCATACTTGCGCTTCATCGGAAAAGCCTCCTTCCAAGCCTGTACGGAAGAACCACCAGCAGGCGCAGGAGCGCGAGGCTCTCGCGCCGGACGGCAAGCGAAACCGCCGCCCGCGAAATGCCGCGGCAGAACGACGGCCTTGCGGACATGGCCCCGAGCGTGCGCCAGAACGCCTCTTCAACAACCTGCCTGTCGTCAGCGACGGCAAGGCGCATCCACGAGCCCGGCAGCCGGCGCAAAAGCAGGTCGCGGGCAAGCGCCTCGCCGGCGTCGCGCATCTCCGCTGAAACACCGAGTTCGTCGGCCTTCGCCATCACGATCGGCAGATAGTCGCACGTACCCTTGAGAAGCCCGACAGACATCTTCCGGGAGATGGAGTTCGGGTCCATGTAGTAGTTGACCAGCTTCGCCCTCGTGCGGTACGTCGCCTTCGTCTTGAGGAGGCAGTCCAGCACGAAAACCATGTCAGCTCCCTGGCGGAGGGCCGTCCACCGCACCTGCCGCGAAAGCTCGCGCGTGACGACCGTCGCCCACCCGAGCGCGCAGAACACGAAGGGCGACTCGCCGCATCGCGCGAAGTCGACCTTCTCGCATTCGGCCTCGCCTTCAAGCGGCTCGAACGCGGCGGCCGGATCCGATACGGAACGCGCCTCGTAGCGCAGCACGTCGAAACCCGTCCTCTTCCACATCGAGCAGAACAGCCTCAGCGCCTCGGGATGCATCCTGTCGTCGGCGTCGAGAAAGGCGACGATGTCGCCGGTCGCGGCGTCCATGCCGGCGTTGCGCGCCGAGCCCTCGCCGCCGTTCGGCTTGTGGATTGCGCGGATGCGCGCGTCCTTCGCCGCAAAGGCGTCGAGGACTGCACCTGACCCGTCCGTAGACCCGTCGTCGACGGCGACGACTTCACACGCGTCGCCGCCGTCCAGCCGTTCCGCCGCGGCTACGACGCTCCCGAGCGTCGCCTCTACGTGCCTCTCGGCGTTGTAGACTGGTATGACTACCGATATCTTCATCTCTTGAGCAGCGTCCTCAGAAGGCGTGCGAGGCGCGTGTCCGTCGCGAGGAACTCCTCGGGCGACATCGCCCGCACGGCATCGGGCGTGAACGAGTTGTGAAGCATTATCATCCCCGCGCAGCGCGACAGCACGTCGTCTACGTCGCCCGGCTCGAACCAGTACTTCTGGTACGCCGCGACGGCGTCGAGGCCGGACGCCATAAGCTCCTCCTCCGGCACCGCGAAGATCGCGTCCTTGTCGATCCAGGCGTAGTCCTTCGGGTCGGCGACGTCGGCCATCGGGTCGATTATCGCGTTGACGCAGTAGTTCCAGCGGCGGATGAGCTTCCACTCCCCGTGGTGCAGCAGCCGCACAAGCCGGCTCGACCGGAAGCGCTCCGCCTTCGCGACGCGCGGCACGAGCTCGCGGTGCCAGTCGCAGAGGAACTTCGCCTCCGGCCTGGTCGCGTTTATGTAGGCGGCGTAGTGGACGAGGTGCCCGTCCTGCCGCCGCGCCACGATCGTGCAGTCCGCCGCGGAGAAGCGCCCGTCCAGCGGCTTCGTGAGCACGGTGTCGGCGTCCATCCAGATGCCGCCGTGCTTCTTCAGCACCGCGCACCTGATGCAGTCGGACTGCATGGCGAAAGTCATCTTGCGGCAGAGTATCGCGCCCTGCTCCTCGGGCGTCAGCCAGTCGCCGAGCGACCCGTAGTCCAGCACCACGGTCTCGTACCCCGGCAGGCAGCCCTTCCACGTCTCCATGCAAAGGCGCACGTACCCCGGCACGTTCTCCTTCGGCTCCCAGAATGTAAACACCTTCTTCATCTCTTTACCTCGGTTCGTCCCTTGGCACAAACCAGAGCGGGCGCTCCGGCGGCACTAGCCCCTTGCGCGCCAGGAACTTCTCCAGCTTCCTGTACTGCCTGAAGGCCGTCCTGTTGACAAATGTCTCGAATACGTTCCTCCCGTGCCAGCGCGCGGCGTCCTGCCTCTTCCACTCCGCCTCGTACTTCGCCTTCGCCTCCGCGCTGCGGGTGTCGGGCACGGAGAAGTTCGCCTTGAGGAACGCTGCGATCTGCGAGTTGTCTATCTCGTGGTGCAGTTCGCCGCTCGGAAGGTACTTGCGGTACTCGCAGCCGGCGACCGTCACGCCGTTCGCGTCGGACTCCACCCGCGCCTCCGTCGCGCCGTCGACGGCGTGGAAGTAGAGGAGGTCGAACTCCGCGTTCGCATAGCGCGACTCGAAGAGGCGCTTCGTCTCGGCAAGCGTCTCGGCGGTAAGCGGCGGCAGGATCGGCCACTCGACGCAGACTACGAGGACGCGCCGCGCCGCCGCAAGCTCCTTTTCGAGGCGCGCAATGCGCCGCGCATACTTGGCGCTCTCCGCTGCGTATGAAGCTTCCGGCTCCATGAAGAGCGAGAAGTCGTGCACGAAGCCGAAGCCCGTGCGCCTGTTCCTGTATATGCGCTTGTTGATTCCGCTGTGCCGCACGTCTACAAGCTCGAGGTCGTCGCGCTCCATCCAGCGCTCGAAGCCGGAGGCGACCATCCGCGCCGCCTTCGGGAAGCTCGGCGTCGCCGTCCAGTCGAACGGAAACGACGCGAACTGCATGTTCGCCTCCCTGAGCGCCTGCGTGACGCCGCACGTGAAGCCGCAGCCGAAGGCAAGGTCGTATGTCTTCACTTCTCCCATAGCTCCTTTACCCACGGGCACGGCCTGGTCCAGCCGTCGATGTGCTTCGAGCCCCTGAAGCCCTCTATCGCCTGCGTCGGCGAGGGCGTCCCGTGGAAGCACAGTATGTGGGTGCCCTTCTTCATCCTCGGGACGAGGAAGTGGTTGAGGGGCCACGGCCACGTACAGCTGCGCTTGAACGACCTAACGAAGTTCTCCGGCCAGAAGTTGATCTTGTCGAACCCGACGGCGTGCGTCATGTACTCCTGCTCGGTGCCGTATATCTCGGGGTTCATCGCGTCGTCCGGCTCGCTCCTGAACTTCTCGTAGATGTAGTGGCTCTTCGGCCCCGCGTCGAAGCGGAAGCAGCTAGAGTTGCCGCAGAACGGAACCTTGCGGAAGAGGCGCTTCCTCAGCGCGACCCAGTTGTGGATGATGCAGAACTCGCCCGGGCGGTAGTCGAAGAAGCAGTCGAGGTCGCCGGTTATTATCTGGTCGATGTCGAGGAAGAGCGTCGGGCCATCGAGGCTGGCGAACCCCGGGCGGAAGACGAGGAGCTTCACGTAGATGCCCGGCCACTCGGGATAGCGCGCGTTCGGATGGAACCAGTCGGGCTTCTCGGGGAACGGAACGTACTCCACCCCGTCCGCAAGGCCCGACGGGTCGTCCGTCACGCAGACGAACCGGAACGGGCGCTTTAGATGCGCCTTGACGCCGCGGTACACGCGGTTCACGTACTCGGAGGAGTAGAGCGTCCCCCACTTAAGCGTCAGGATGTTGACGTTCTGCGTTTCCATATGTCGGTATTATACCATAAAATCATGTGAGCGCCACGAGCAGGCGGGCGGCAAGATAGCGCCCCCTGCGGCAGGCGAGGTATACGAGGCGCTGCACCGGATTGAGCCCGGCGGGGCTGAAGCCGTGCTCGCGCTCGAGCCTCGCGAACGCCTCGCCGGCAAGCGCGAACAGTTCGCGGCGCTCCGCGGCATTGCCGTTCTTCTTGAGGTTCTTGCGTATGCACATCCTGTACGCGTCCTTCGCGAGGTCGGCCCTGTACCCCGCCTCGAACTCCTTCGGCACGCGCCCCGCGTCGAGGAACACGACGCAGCTGAGGCGTATGCGCTCGAGCGTGGCGAGGACGTACTTGCGAAACGGTATCGACGCAGTCGCCGAGCCTGGCGTCGCGCGGTAGGCGTACAGCCCCGCGTCGAGCTTGACCTTGCGGCGTATATGCGCGTTCACCTCGCAGGCGAAGAAGAAGTCGTCTTCGTACGAGAGCGTCGGCTGGAAGCGCAGGTCGCCGATCGCCGCGCGGCGGTAGAGCTTGTTCTGCTTGTTGATCCAGCCGTCTGGCGACGTGCGGCGCAGCCAGTAGACGGACATGTCGTCGATGACGCGCTCGCCCGCGACCTCGGCCGGTCGCGCGAACGTCACGGACGGCGTTGCGTCCGTCGGCACGTGCACGATGGAGCATTCCGCGACGTCCGCGCCGGTGCGCTCCAGCGCGGCGGCGAGCGTCTCGAGCGCCTGCGGGTGGATGAAGTCGTCGATGTCCAGGAAGGAGACGAGCTCCACCGACGCGTCGAGGCGGTCGAGGAGCGCGTTCATGGTCGCGACGAGCCCGCTGTTCTCCTGGTGCCACACGCGGATGCGCGGGTCGGCCGCGGCGAACGCGCGCACCGCCGCCAGCGTGCCGTCGCGCGATCCGTCGTCCATCACGTACGCCTCCCAGTCGGAGTGCGTCTGCGCCTGGAGCGATCCGAGGCAGTCGGCGACGTAGCGCTCGCCGTTGTACGCCGGTATGACGACGCCGACCTTCACGCTCGCTCCTCCGAAATCGCCGCGTTGAACGCCGCGTGCTCGGGCCGCCAGCTGTCGTCGAAGCGGTTGTGGGTGAAGACGCCCTCGTCGCAGAAGCCTATCTTGAAGTGCTGCTGCCGCCACCAGGGCGAGTTGAGCGCGTGCTCCATCACCGGCGCGCCGTTGATGCGCCTGTGGCGCGGATGCGCCCTGCACCAGTCGGAGAGCGAGAGGTACAGCCTCTTCGAGACGAGGAGCGGCTGCTCGGAGAAGTTCACTATCTCCGAGTCGACGAGGAAGAAGTCTCCCTCGCGCGAGATCCACTGCGGGTAGACGCGCTCCGGATGCGCCTCGAGGTGTATGGCCGCGATGACGCGGCGGCGCGCGCCTAGCGGGCGCAGAAGCCGCATCAGCCTGCGGCGGAGAGTGTCGTCCGCGGCGTCCGCCGGCAGCTGCGGGTCGAAGTACCGCGCCGCGCGCGGGTCGACCTCGTGCACTGGCCAGTAGCCGTAGAAGCGCCTGAACGAAATCCCGTCGCCCTGGTTGAAGCGGTGGCGTAGCCGTATCATGTCGGCCTTTCCGGAGCGTATGAGCTCAACGCCCTCCCTCAGGTAGCGGGCGGTGTCCTCCGGCGTCGCGACGACAGGGCAGTCGTTCTGCAGAAGGAGGATGACGTCGCCCGAAAGGGCCTTCGCGCAGGCGTCCATGCCGCCCCAGATGCCGAGGTTGCGCTCGTCGCCGGTGCAGTCGACCCCGAACTCCGCCGCGAGCGCGCGGTCGCCGTCAGATATCTCGTTGAAGAACACCTTGAACTCGTCGGCGCTGGCGGCCAGCCCCGCGCGCGCATACGACTCGAGCGTCTTGCGCAGCGTCTGGTGCGCCTTCCAGCTGAGAAGACCTATCGAGAACATGCCCGTCACCTCCCCGATGCCCTTATGAGAATCCAGTCGAGGGCCCACATCAGGTTGCGCACGAGCCAGCCGGACTTGGGCAGCACCAGGTTCTCGCTCTTGAAAGTCTCGTCGTCCTGCCTGGCCGTCGCGGGCAGCGCGCGGTAGAGCTCTAGCCCGAACCAGCGCCTCCAGCGCTTGAACGAGTCGGCGACAGTGACGACCGGGTCGTTCGCCTTCAGTATGAGGCGCGCCGCCGGAAGCGTGAGGACGTACGCGTCCGCGCACCAGGCCGACTTCTCCGCGCGTATCCCCTCCGGCATCGACTCCGCTCCGTCGACCCCGTAGCCGGAAAGCACCACGAGCTGTGGGCGCCCGGGGCTCAGGAACTCCTCGACGCGCGCGAGCGTCGCCGGGAAGCCGTCGGCGAGGACGACGTCGTCCTCCAGGACGAGCGCGTACGGGACTTCGTCCTCCACGATGCGGCGGCAGCACCCGACGTGCGACATCGCGACGCCTATCTCCGCGTCGCTCAGGCGCTTCTTCGACGCGATGAACGAGCGCACGCGCGAAAAGCCCCTGGCGCGCGCCTCCGGCGAAAGCTCCCTGCCGTACACGGCGGGGAAGCGCTCGAACTGGATGCCGAGCCGGTCGAGCTGGCCGCGCATGAACTCAAGCCGCTCCGGGTTCCTGTCTAGGTTGATGAGAAGAGTCTTCACGATTTTGCCCTTGCCTCCCGTTCCGCAAGCGCCTCCAGGTCGCACGGGAACGGATAGTTCCTGAAGAAGTTGTAGTTCATTACCCAGAGCGACGGATGCCTGCGGATTATCCGCTCGAGGTCGGCGGTGCAGCGCTGCGTCGTCAGCCAGACGTCCTTCGCCTCGTCCGCCGAGATCACGTCCAGCATCTCGCAGCGGTAGCGGCCGTCCGGCAGGGGACGCGACCAGGCGACCAGGATGGGGACCTTCGCCTTCGCCGCGAAGAACGCAGGCGCGGCGGAGACGGGGATCGGCCGGCCGAAGAAGCGCACCCAGACGCCGCCGTCCCGGGGATCGACGGCCTGGTCCACGAGGAGGCCGAGCGACTTGCCCGCCCTTATCCCCGCCATGAGAGGGCGAAACGCCCCGTCGGCGTGCACGATCTCCTGGCCGATCGAGCGGCGCGCCTTCATGAGCAGGCTCGTCATGCCGCTGGTGCCGATGTCCTTCGCGACCGACATCATCCTGTGCCCTTCGAGAAACGCGAGCTGCGAAAGTATCTCCCAGCAGCCGATGTGGCCCGAGACGGTGACGGCCGGCCTGTTCTCGTGCAGGAACTTGCCGACGGCGTCGCTTATGACGCCAACCTTCCGCACCCTGCTGGCGGCGTTCAGGCACGTCCAGAACGCGTGGCCGACGGTGCGCGCCATGTTCCGGTAGCTGCCCCTTATGATCTTCTCCTCGCGCGGCGTAGGACGGTACGGGAAGGCGTCGACGTCGAAGCCGTATGTCCCCTCCCCCATCTCGCACTTTCCGAACATGATGTGCAGGTTTTCCAGCGACCGCCGCCTGCCGGTCCTGTCGAACCTGTACATGACGGCGGAGGCGACGTCGCAGAGGGCGAGCATCAGCCTGTGGCTAAGCGGCGTCAGGACGAGAAATCCGGCGACGATGCCAAGCCAGGCGAAGGGAACCACGAACGCGTGCTTGATCCGCTTCATGCGGCTGCGCCGCCGCCATGCACGCCATTGCGGAGATCCCTCTACCAGGAACTTCTTCAGCAGGGCTTCATCGGATTTCTTTCCCATGCACGTATTATACCAAAATGCACGCCGCGCGTATTCACGAAACAGAGTGCGGGAGCGAGAGCTCGAAGCGGCTGCCGTGGGGCTTGACGGGCAGATACCTGACGCCGCCGCCGTGCAGCCGAGCGATGCGGCGCACGATTGCAAGTCCTAGCCCCGCGCCGCCGGTCCCAGCCGCACGCGCCGGGTCGACTCGGTGGAAGCGCTCGAAGATTCGCGGAGCCTCGTTCAGCGGAACGCCGATGCCGTGGTCCTCGACTGCAAGGCGGACGCTCTTCGCGTCCGCGCTGCAGATGACTGCAATCTCCTTCGACCCGGAATGGCGTATCGCGTTCTCGACGAGGTTGGAGAGCGCCTGCAAGACAAGCTGCGCGTCGCACGTCACACTTTTCGCGCCGTCCGCGCCTTCGCCAAGCCGTAGCTCGACGCCATACTTCCCGGCAACCTCGCGCGCAAGGTCGACGAGGTCGGTCTTAGAGCGGTTCAGCACCTCCCCCTCGCGCTCAAGCCGCGCAAGGTCGAGTATCTGCTGCACGAGCGCGGAAAGCCGCGTCGACTCCTTCTTGATCAGCGGCGCGAGCGACGTGCGCATCACGTCGGGCGATGCGTCGTCCAGAAGGTCCACTGCGCCGAGGATTCCCGTAAGCGGCGTCCTTATCTCGTGCGAGACATCAGCCACGAAGTCGCGGCGGAACTTCTCCAGCCTGGCGAGTTCGCGTATCCTCACGCGCTGCCGGTACAAGGCGAAGAACACGACGGCCAAGGCAAGCAGGCCGACGAGTCCGGCGAGCGCGACCAGAGCCAGATAGCCGAGAAACGGCAGGAACAGGCTGAAGCCCGGCCGCCCTATGCCGACCCGGAAATCCCCGGTAGCGGACCAACCCCAGTGGCACGGGACGTCGCCGTGGGTGTCGTAGAAGCCGTGCTGGCCGTCACGTCCGGATTTTCCACCGACGATGATCCTCATGCGCAGGCCCTCACCCTTCAGCCGCGCGGCCACAGCGTCGATCGCCTTGTAGTCCAGGGTGTGAAGCGGCTCCGAAAGCGCTACAGCCGTCATCTCCGCGCGAGACTTAAGGTCATTCTCCGACCATTCGACCACCTGCCCGTAGTAGTAGACGAGCGCGACTACGAACACGGCAAGCGCCGCGACAAACGCGACGGACGCAATCGTCGGCGCAATCCATACCCTACCCCTGGACACGGTAGCCGATCCCCCTTACGGTCTCTATGTGGCGCGACCACGTGCCGAGCTTCTCGCGAAGCCGCGCGATCTGCACGTCTACCGTGCGCTCCGCTGCGGAACGCGCAAAGATACGCCCGCGGTGCGCCACGAGGCGCACCAGCAGCGCGAACTCGCCCGCCGTCAGGTCGAGCGGCTTGCCGCGCAGCTTCGCGACGCGGTTAGGCTCGTCGATGACGAGTCCGTCGAAGTCGACGCCCTCTGTCACTGGAAGCCCGCGCCGCAACACGGCGTGTACGCGCGCAAGCAGCACCTTGCGGTCGAACGGCTTCGTCACGTAGTCGTCGGCCCCGGCCTCGAGCCCGCGCACGATGTCGTCCGGCTGCGTACGCGCGGTCAACATGATGATGCGCGTCGCGGCAAGCTCCAGCGTCTCGCGGATGCGCCGCGCAATGGTGAATCCATCCAGCCCGGGGAGCATTATGTCAAGAAGCACAAGGTCGGGCTTGCCGCGCCGCGCGGCCTCGAGCCCGTCGTCGCCGCGTCCGGCCATCTCGACGTCCTTGAAGCCGGCGCCGTCCAGCGCCATGCCGAGTATCGTACGGATGGTCGAGTCGTCCTCCACGACGAGTATCTTGGCCTGCTCGTCCATCTTAAGCTAGAGCGCGGAGAGTATGCGGCGCGCCCAGTCCTTCGCCGCCGCGAACTGGCGGACGGAAAACGATTCGTTCGGCGAGTGTATGCGGTCCTCGGGCTGTCCCCAGCCGACGAGAAGCGGAGCTGCGCACGTCGCCTCGCGAAGCGCGGAGACGACTGGTATCGACGCGCCGTCCCACATGAAGACGGCGCCGCGCGGGTCCATCTCGGCGAGCACGCTCTCCGCGAGTCGGAAGAGCGGCGAGGCGAGCGGAAGCCGCATCGCGGCGGAGAGCCCGCATTCCTCGGGGAACGAGACCTTCATCCCCTTCGGGCACTTTGCCTCGAGGTGCGCCTTTATCGCCTCGTACGTGCGAGCGGGGTTCTGACCCGGCACGAGCCGCGTCGAGAGCTTCGCTATCGCCTCGCACGGAATCACCGTCTTCGAGCCCGGCCCGCCGTAGCCGGTGTGGATGCCGTTCACCTCGATGGTCGGCTCGAAGCAGTTGCGCTGAACGATAGTCTTTCCGGCCGCGCCGCCGCACGGCTCCGTGCCGATGTCCTTCTCGTACGCGGCGGCGTTGGCGAAGCCTTCCTCGGCCGCGGCAAGCTCCTCTTCCGTCGGCGGCTCGATTCCGTCGCAAAAGCCCTCGACGGCTATGAAGCCGTCGGCGTTGTGCAGGGACGCCATCAGCTCGGCCATGCCCTGCGCGGCATTCGGCGCGATGCCGCCGTATTCGCCGGAGTGCAGGTCGCGGTTCGCCGCGACGAGCTTCACGGTGAAGTGGTTGACGCCGCGAAGCCCAGCGACGATCGCGGGCCGAAGGTCGGCCGCCGCGCCGGTGTCGCTAACGAGCATCACGTCGGCCGCGATCCTGCGGCGGAAGTCCCTGTCCTCCAGGAGCCTGAAGAGCGTGCCCGAGCCGGACTCCTCCTGCCCGTCGAGCACGAACTTGACGGTCGGCCCCTTCCATCCGCCGGCGGCGAGCTCGCGCAGTCCGCAGAGGAACGCGAACAGCTGGCCCTTGTCGTCCTGCGCGCCGCGGCAGTAGACGCGGCCTTCCTTGACGGTCGGCTCGAACGGCGGCGTCTCCCAGAGGTCGAGCGGGTCCGGCGGCTGCACGTCGTAGTGCCCGTAGACGAGCACCGTGGTCGCGCCCTCTCCGCCCTTCAGCTCGCCGCACAAGACGGGGACGGAAGTCGCCGGGCCGGGCGCGCCCTTCGGCAGCACCAGCTCGGCCTCAGCCCCTATCGACTTTAGCCATTTCTTCAACCACGTCGTGGCCTGGACGCAGTCCTTCAGGTGCGATGGGTCCGCCCCGACCGTCGGGAACCTTAGAAGCTCGAAGTAGTCTTTCGAGTCGCCTGATTTCAGCCAGTCTTCCGTCTCTTCTTTCATAGTCGCCGTCCGCCATTGTCGTGCCTTCATACAGCAGGCTGCTGCCAGTTGACGCGCGTTCCGTCGATCACGACGACGCCGCGCGATACGAGCGTCGCGAGCGCGGCCTCGGCGTTCACCGACTTGAACTGCGTCATCAACGTGTTCTGGAGCTTCTTCACCGTTCGCGGCGCCATCTTGCGAAGGCGCGAGATCTCGTCGTCGAGCAGGTCGGCTGCAGGCGACGCCGGGGGCTGTTCAAAGGCAGGCGGGTTCTCGGCCTTCTCCGGCTTCTCCGCCGCGGCGCTCTTGCGCTTCGTCGTCTTGCGCGCAGTCTTCTTCGCCGGCCTCTCGGCCTCGGGCTCCTCCTTCTTCGCGTCGTCGTCGCCGCCCTCTGGAGAGACGTCGTCGGGCGTCGGCGTCAGCGCGTCCGACGTCGGCACCGGCACGACCTCGGGGACTGGCGCGCCGTCGAGATACGCGAGGACGGCCTCCGGCGTCTCGCGGACGTCGTAGTCGAGCCCGTCTCCGATCGGCACGACGATGGAGCCGCCGCCCTTGCGCGGCTCCAGCGTGACGACGAACGAGGCGTTGAGCCAGATGGGGCTGCCGTCCAGCCGCGTGAGGCGGACGAACGACGACTTCCTTTCCTGCGCTTTCTTCTTCATGGTTCGTATCATACCATATTTTCCCGCCGAGCGCTTGCGCCTACCGGCGCCGTCAACGGCGCGTGGTTGCAGGGCGGAGTTTTTTTTGGTATCATTTCTCCACCGGTCTGCAAGTTCGCGCCGGGCGAATGTTGCGCAGGCAGGGAAACCAAGGAGGAGACGACATGGGCAGGGATTCGAGCGACTTCAGGTACAACACTGGCGACACGAAGGTGCCGTGGGCGGCCGTCGGCGAGAACTACAGCGCTGCGGACGCGTTCGAGTTCGTAAAGTTCCTGATGCAGGGCAGGGGTGCGAAGTACAACGCCGCGCTGAAGGGCGTCAAGGCGGCGATCGACGCGCTCGGCAAGGTGTCGGCGCCTCCCGGAAAGCTCTCGATGGGCGACAAGGTCGCCGAGGTCGAGCGCATGATCGACAAGTACCTCGGGGTCGACGAGGGCAGCTCTCTCTTCGTCTCGAACTGCACGGCGGCCCTGGAGCTCGGCTACCGCTACGCGGGCGTCGGCCCGGGCGACGAGGTGATCGTGCCGACCAACACGTTCATCGCTACGGTCGCGTACCCGCTCTCCGTCGGCGCGAAGCTCGTCTTTGCGGACGTCGACCCGCGCACGGTCAACATGGACCCGAAGGACGTCGCGCGCAAGATCACGAAGAAGACGAAGATCATCGTCCCGGTGCACATCGGCGGCTATCCATGCGACATGGACGCGATAATGAAAGTCGCGAAGAAGCACGACGTCGTCGTCATGGAGGACGCGGCGCACGGATTCGGCGGCGAGTACAAGGGCCGCAAGCTCGGCACCATCGGCCACTTCGGATGCTTCTCGATGCACGAGGTCAAGAACTGCACCTCCCTCGGCGAAGGCGGCGTGTTCGTCTCCAACGTGCCCGAGTACCGCGCCGAGGCCCGCAGGGCGCGCTTCCTCGGCGTCGACTTCTCCTCGAAGATCAGGAACTGGCTCTACAACGTCTCGCTCATCAAGGGCAAGGGGAAGGTTCGGTACCAGGCGAGCAACAACGCCTCCGTCACCGAGATACAGGCGCTCGGCCTCATGCTTCAGCTGAAGCGCTACGACCGCATCCTGCGCGAGCGCACGCGCCTTGCGACGTACGTGACGAAGAGGCTCTCCAAGGTGCCGGGCGTCATGCCGCAGCTCCTGGGCGACGCGAAGGTGAAGCCCACGTTCCACCTCTACCAGCTGCAGATCGACCCGAAGGTCTGCAAGGGCACGGTGCAGACCCTCAAGGAGAAGCTGGAGGCGAAGGGAGTCACGAACATCCCGCACTTCGGCCCGATATACCGCTTCAACGCGGCGATTGGAATGGGCTGCGACGAGAAGAAGGTCGCCAAGACCTGCCCAGTGACGGAAAAGGTGTTCGACGAGCGCTACACGCACCTGCCGATCTACGGCCTCACGAAGGAACAGGTCGACTTCATGGTCGACGCGATCATCGCCTCCGTCGCCGAGATGAAGGCGGGCAAGTAGCGTCAGTCGGTAGCGGAGGAAACGAGAAGCGCGACGGCGTGGACGGCGATGCCAGCGCCCGCTCCGACGTCGTCCATCTTCTCGTTCGTCTTTCCCTTCACCGAGACGCGCCCCTTGCCGACGCCCATCACGGATGCAAGGCGCTCGCGTATAAGGTCGATGCACGGCGCGAGCTTCGGGCGTTCGCATATTACGGTCGCGTCGACGTTCGCTATCGCCCATCCCGCGCCGCGCACCTCTCGCACGACTTCGGCGAGAAGCTGCGCCGAGTCGGCGTCCTTCCACTTGGGGTCGGTGTCGGGGAAGTGCGAGCCGATGTCGCCGAGCGCCGCCGCGCCGAGAAGCGCGTCGACTATCGCGTGGACGAGGACGTCGGCGTCGCTGTGGCCCTTCAAGCCCGTCTCGCCGGGAAACTCCACCCCGCCGAGGACGAGCCGCCGCCCTTCCTCGAACCTGTGCGAGTCGTAGCCGAAACCGATTCTCATGACTTGGCAACAGCGTTGAAGATTTTGGAGGGATCCGCCATGCGGCCTGCGCCCTCGACGCCGCAGGCGAGCTCGCCGCTCTCGGGGCCTACGAACCTGACGCCGCGCGACTTGAGCGCCGCGACGTTCTCCTGCGTCGCCGCGGCGTTCCACATCCCCGCGTTCATCGCGGGCGCGACGACAATTGGCGCGCGCGTCGCGAGCAGCGTCGCCGTCAGCAGGTTGTCGGCGATGCCGTATCGCATCTTCGCGAGAGTGTTCGCGGTCGCGGGCGCGACGACGGCTACGTCGCACTCGGAAAGCGCGATGTGCTCGGGCTTCCACTCGGCTGGCGGGGCGAACTGGTCGACGTAGACCTGGTTTCGCGAAAGCGTCTGGAACGTGAGAGGTCGGACGAACTCGGTCGCCGCGGGCGTCATCACGACCTGCACCTCGTCGCCGTTCTTCACAAAGAGGCGCACGAGCTCGGCCGCCTTGTACGCCGCGATGGAACCCGTTATCCCCAGAAGCACCTTCATGCAAGCCTCCTTCTCAAGTCGGCGACGGCGGCCGCCATGTCCTTCTGCGCAAAGAGGTACGAGCCCGCGACGAACTGGTTCGCGCCGGCCTTCGCTGCGAGGAGCGCCGTCTCGCCGTTTACGCCGCCGTCGACCATGACGTCCAGGTCAGGGCGGCGTTCGCGCAGCCACGCGACCTTCGGGAGGCACGAGTCGATGAACTTCTGCCCGCCGTAGCCGGGATGCACAGTCATGACGAGCGCCTCGTCGATCTCGCCGAGGTACGGCGCAAGGCGCTCGACCGGAGTCTCCGGGTTGAGGACGATTGCGTTCCTGAGGCCAACTTCGCGGATACGCCTAAGGACGGTGTGCAGGTCGCAGTCGGCCTCGATGTGAACCTGTATCGTCTGCGCCCCGGCCTTTGCGAATGCGTCGAGGTAGAGGTCGGGGCGGTTCATCATGAGGTGCACGTTGCGGTAGAAGCCTGGGGCGGTGCGCTTCGCGAGGGCGACGACGTCTGGGCCGAAGGAGATGTTCGGCACGAACGTCGGGTCCATTATGTCGAGGTGCAGCGCGTCGGCGCCGGACGCCTCGGCCCGCAGTATCTCCTCGGCGAGACGCCCGAAGTCGGCGGCAAGCAGCGATGGCAGTATTTGCGTTTTCATCAGGCGGTAGTATACCCTATTTCCCCCCGCCGCCGCAAGCGTGCTGGAGGCGGAGGATGGCGGAATAGGGATCGTCGGAGGCGCAGACCGCCCGCACGACGGCGAAGTTCCGAAAGCCCGCCGCGGCAATCTCTGCGACGCGCGACTCGTCGACGATGCCGCCTATCGCAACGGCGGGGCAGCGCGACGCGCGCATCATCGCGGCGGCGTTCTCAACTCCAAGCGTCGGGTCGGGAATCTTCTTTGTCGGCGTCGCCCACACCGGCCCCACTCCGATGTAGTCGGGCGACTCGTCCTGCGCGGCGACTGCCTGCGCTAGGGAATGCGTCGACTTGCCGACGATGCCAAGCGACGGGAAGCGCCGCCGCACCTCGGCGACGGGCATGTCAGTCTGGCCGACGTGCACGCCGTCGGCCTCGGCCTCCGCGGCGGCCTCGGGGTCGTCGTTGACGATTAGGAGCGTTCGGCTCCCCTTTGTCACCTTCCGGAGCTCGCGCGCGACGGCGACCACGTCGGCGCGCGGCGCGTCCTTCATGCGAAGCTGCACGATCTTCACGCCCGCCTTGACGGCGGCCTCGCAGCAGCGAACGTAGCCAACCGCCGGATTGGTCATCACGAGATACAGCCCGAAGTCTTCCATTTCCCTCTCCTCCACTTATGTTCTCATTGTGAGAAAATAGGTCAGACCTGTCTTCTCACTCGCATTTGCAAACATTGTAAAATAGGTCAGACCTATTTTCCAATGTTTCCCAGACGCGCAATGCCTGCGCGACTTCCCTCACGTCGTGGACGCGAACGACGCTCGCGCCGTTCGCCGCCGCCCAAAGCGCCAGGGCGACGTCGCCGCCGAGCAGGACGTCGGTGCGCTCCTCGCCCGCGAGCGTGCGCACGATGCGCTTGCGGCTCGCGCCGAAGAGGACGCGCCCCTTCTTCGCGAGCTCCGCGACCGACTTGACGAGCGCAAGGTCTTCCTCGCGCGTCGTGCCGAAGCCTATCATCGGGTCGAGGTATACCCGCGGCAGGTCGGCTGGCGAGACGGACTTCCCGAGGCACGAGGCCGGGACGACGAGCTCCACGTCGGCCGGTGCGCGGCGGACGATCTCGAGCATCGCGGGGACAGGCCCCTCGTATACGCAGTTGACGAGCTTCGCGCCTGCGGCGACCGCGCGCTCCGCCGTCTCGGGATGGTACGTGTCGACGCTAAGGACGCAACGCGAGTCGCGAAGCCCCTCTACTACAGGCCCAATGCGCCGCCATTCCTCACGCCAGTCAAGCGGATTGGCGCCGGGGCGCGTCGACTCGCCGCCTATGTCGAGGAACGCCGCGCCTGCGGCGGCAAGCTCGAGACCGTGGCGAACAGCGTCTTCGGGCGCGAGGAAGCGCCCCCCGTCCGAGAACGAGTCCGGCGTGACGTTCACGACGCCCATCACTCGGCAAGGGCTGCCTGTGCCGGATTTCCCCTCCATGTACCGCGCCCTAGTCGTCGCCGTCGTTCTGCATGACGTACGACTTGCCGTTGAAGCCGACGTCGACGGCAGAGCACAGAAGGGCCGTCAGCTGGACAAACGAAAGGCCGGATCCCGTGGGGTATATGAGCTTCTCGGTGTGGCCGTCGGCGAAGACGACGTGGGCGCAGTAGCCGCGCTTCATCTTGTGGTTGAAGCCTATGATCTCGGCCTTGCCCTTCCACTCGGAGTTGTATGCCTTGCTGTTGTACGTCGCCTTGTACTGGAGAATCGGGTCAAGAAGCGTCGTCGAGGCTTCGGAGAACGCGGCGGACCCGTCAAGCCCGTTGTTGGCGTCGCTAGTCGCCTCGATGCCGAATGGAAGCTCCGCGAAAAGGAGACGGCGCTCGGACTTGATCCCGCCGTTCGACATCCACACGCGCATGTCGCCGATGCCGTCGGACCCGTCAGAGCTGTCATAGCCGAAGTATGCGTTCATGACATAGCTGAAAAGAGGCATCGTACTGCCGTTTGCCGCGGCCAGCTTCTGGTGAATCGGGCAGACGTACGTCGAGCGGTTGCCGCTGAGATAGCGCCAAAGCACGCCATTGGTGAGGGCGAAGTCGGCATCCTCGCGGCTGTCGCAGAACGGGGTGACATTGGCGCACTTCTTGAAGCTTCTGGCCTTCGTCTTCTTGGCGGAGCGCGAAGAATAGGGGTCGTCCTTCGAAAGCCAACTGATCCACCCCCGTTGCTCCTGGTAGTACAACCCGTCTGAATCGGCCAATATCTGGGCATAGCTGCCCGCGCAGGGATACACGCCGTACGCAGTGTCCGAAGCGCTCGTGGTGACGGCCTGCGCGAGGTTTCGCATGTTGGCAAGGCACTTCGCCGCGCGGGCAGACTCGGTTCCTCCGGAAAACGACGACAGCAGCACGCCGGCGAGGATGGCGATGATTGCCACTACGACGAGAAGCTCCACGAGCGAAAACGCCTTCTTCATATTTTCCTTCCTTTAGTCGAACTGGTGGTAGAACAGTACGCGGGTGCGGTGCGGGGGATGGTCCCTGCGGGCGTCGAGGACGGCCTCCGCCGACTGCAGGGCGCTGCGGCTCTGGCGGCTGGACCGGTTGTACGACGGAACCTCGGGATCGCGCCACACGAGCGCCACCGCGCGGCCGCCCATCTGCGAAGAGCTGCGGTCGTTCGCGCCGCCGGCGCTGGAGACGGACGGCTCGGCCCTGACGAAGATCAGGTAGAGCTGCTGGCGGTTGGCGAAGCACTCGCGCCAGAACGAATAGAGGAACTTGCGGTCGACGCCGTGGAGCGGCTCGCTCAGGTCCAGGCCGAAGAACGACTTGTTCTCGTTGTTGATGTACTTGGAGTCGAATGGCTGCCAGCCGAGGTCGTCCCAGCACGAAAGCCAGTCGGACGAACCCGTGCGCGCCTTTGCGCGGAACGATTCCGAAATCGACTCGGCGATGCCGTCCAGGTCGTTGTCCGTCAGCTTGGCGCAGTCTACTTCCTCCCCGAAGGAGTACTTCTTCATCATGTCGTTCAGCTTGAGGCCGCTTATCTTCGTGTTGACGGCCTTGTTGGTCGACGCCATGTAGTAGTCGAACGGCGTGCCGACCAGCCCGGAGTAGATGACCCTGTCGTCGTCGGAATACGGATTGAGCTTGAACCCGCCAGCGCCGGACTCGAAGACGTAGTTTTTGCCCTGGTACGGAAGGCCGTACAGCGGGTCGACACCGTCGCCCTGGTTGTAGGCCGTATAGGTGCGCCAGAAGCGCCCGCCGTTGGCGAACTTGTTGAGGTCGGTCGGGGTCGTGCGCTCGGAGAGGGTCCGCCCGTGGAAGTTTGGCGAGTACTGCCCGGACAGCATGTTCGCCGGCGCCGATCCGTCCATGTCCTCGAGGATCGGCAGGAACTGGAGCTCGCCTATCGACTGCAGATACTCCTGGTCCGAGACAAACATGAACATGTCGCGGTCGCGTCCGTCCTGCCCGAGCAGCGTGGAAGAGCCGCCGTCCAGGCCAAGGAGCTGAATCCACTCCGCTCCCGTCGCGGCGGCGCTTCCCGACGAGAACCAGTCCTCGGGCGCGAAGTTGAAGCGCGGGTCGACGGCGTAAAGCGACTTCCAGTCGAAGGAGACCGGTTGCTTGAGCTTGTCCTCTACTGTCTCGTACTTGATGACCTCGCTGCCCCTGAAGTTCAGGAGCGGCGCGCCGCCGCCGCATATCCGCACCACGGCGCCTGCGGCGGGAATGTTCACCCCATACCATTCGAAGTCGTCCTTCAGGCAGGCGGGAACCATGTCGACGACCTCGCCGCCGTCCAGGACCTGTATCCACAGCGAAGCATAGAAACGGAATTCCGTCGGGATGGAGGCCGGGTCGAACTCCTTCAAGCCGTTGGGATACTTGGTGGAAACGTTGAACGTCGACGCCTGCGCCGCTTCCCTCCAAGCCTTGTCGACGCCGCCCTTGTCGTCAAACGGGCGAAACGCCCGGATGTTGTCTTTAAGATCGCCAAGCGACTTGTACTCCGCCTTGAAGTTCGAGGGGTCGGGGTTGAAGTTCTTGTATGTTGGGTATTTTGCCTTGGTGGCGCCTTCGTCCACCTCCTCGCGGACCTTGTAGTAAAGCGGCATGTTGACGTTGTTGAGGCCGGAAAACATGAGCTGGACCTCCACCACCGCCTTTTCCGCGCTCTTGACGTCGGGGAAGGCGGGAATCGTCTTGCTGTCGCTCATGAACGTGGCAACTCCGTTCTTCACGTTGTTGTTGCTGTTCTGCCACAGGCTCTTGTCGGGATAGAGATTGCCGCCGTCGTCGTCGGGCCGGCACCCCATGCCGTCCGCCGCCATCCACACCCGAAGAAGCCCGCGAAGCGTATACGACTTTGCCCTGCCGGTCGTCGCGAGGCGCTTGAACGGACTGGCGACGACGGCTTGCACCATTGCCTTGTTCCCCAACATGGTCAAGCCGTATTGGGTATACGTGCGATTTACGACGATTTCTACCGGGGCCTGGCCGCCGTCGCCGTCGTCGGCGGTCCCGCTGACGGTGAATGTGGCCTTGGCCGACGCCGACAAGTCGCCAAGCTGCGGCTGGATGCCGCCGGGGGAGCTTACGCCCACGACCATGGGAACGGCCTCGGTCGTGGGCAGTGCGAGCGAAAGCGGGGTGTTGTCGCGGTCGAGGTAGTCGTAGAGGCACACCATGCCTATGCCGAGGTTCGCCTCGAACACCTTGCCCGCGACTCCCGGGTTCTTCACGTTGGCGACGTCGAGGAAGTTGTTCGCGGACTGCAGGTCCTTGAACGGCTGGCCATCCGAAGTCTCGAGGTCGAACGTCGTGCCGGCGATGTCATTGGTAGTGGGGAACCAGGTGTCGGTCACGAAGAGCGCGTTGGCCGCCTTGGCGGAACCGCTCTTCTGAAGGTTGGCGTTGTTGTCGCGGCCGACGTAGTCCATGAACGGCGCCCATTCGCAGCCCGGGCCGGCCACGAAGTTGAAGTCGGCCAGCGACGTAAACGGCACTACGTTGCCATTGACCTTCCCGAGGTTCTTCACGTCGTCGAGGATCGTGTCGAGCTCGGCTGCGGCGGACGTGTCCACGGACATCGCGTCGGCCGGGTCGGTGCAGCACAGAGACGCGAGCGTGACGCGGCCGTTCGCGCTCGAGTTGCGCGCCCTGTTGGCGCGCAGGCGGTTGATGTCGAACATGTCGGAGACGTTCACCGCGCAGTAGGCGTACCGCCCGGCGTTGTACGGAAGCGGATGCCACATAGCGGTGCGGGTGCGGCGCGCGAGCGCCCTTACGTCGTCGAGGATCGCGGGGGGCAGGTACGCGAGGGCCTCGAAGGCAAGGGTTGGAACGGTGTCCATCTCGTCTTCAACGGAGCCAAGCGGCATGAACACGCGGTTGAGCCAGTAGTCGCCGTTCCGCAGCGGGTTGGCCGCCTCGGAGGCGTCCGTCACGCAGCCGGGGTACGGGTCGTCGTAGACGCCGACGAACCCGTTCTTGTCGAAGCCGTCTTTCTTCGAGTAGTACACGCCGTCGAGCTCGTCGATCGCGCGCGCAAGTCCCGCCTTGACGAGCTCCCTCGCGGCGATGTTGCGCCGCAGGTAGCTCGACGGCATGCGGCTCGCGCGCATGCGTATCGACAGGCCCACGGCCGACACGACCATGAACGAAAGCATGCCCAGCACAATGAGCAGCGCGGAACCGGTCCTGCATGTCGCCTTCATTTTCACTGGCGCTCCTTGTCCGTCAGGCGGTAGAAGTTTGGCAGGCCGACGGCTGTCCTGTACGTGACCCCCGCCGTATTCGGGTTTACGGTGTTGGACTTCCTCACGGTGAACTGGTACCGATGGCCCCATGGGTCGAGTATGTCGCCGTTGCGTATCTGGGCGTTGTAGAGGACCGGCACCTTCCGCCCGTCCACCGTGCCGCCGAGGATCATCGAAAGGGAGCTTTCCGTCGTGAACTGCCAGCCGTCCGAGACAATCGGGTCCAGGGTGCGGCTTTTCGTGTAGTTGGCGAGCGCGCCGATGGCGTTCGTCATCTCCTTGACGTCCTGCGTGGCCTTGGCGATCAGAGCGCGCTTGCGCGCCTTCGAGACGCCCGAGCCGATCGCGCCCATCAGGACGGCAAGCATCCCGACGACCACCAGAAGCTCTACTAGCGTGAATGCCCTTTTCATCATTTGGCGCTTTCCGGATAGGATGTTATGTCGTCGTCCGTGTCTGGCTCCCCGTCGGGGCCCCAGCTGCGGACGCCGACAACGTATGTCGAGACGCCGCCCGAGCCCGCGGAACTCGCCCCCCTGGCGCCGCCCGTTCCTGCGTCAACGACCCTTGCCCCGAAGAAGGTCGGGAGGCTTCCCAGCTGGTTGCCCCTGCCGAAAAACCCGCCCAGCTGCCCGTCGGAGAACCAGTCGTAGGCCCGGCCGCTGCAGTTCGAGTTTTCACGGGCGGCCGAGCCGCGCAGGCTGGCGAAGCCGCTTCGCGTGCCGTCCCAGTCCTTGAACAGCGAAACGGTGCGGTATTCGAGCGTGCGGTTGTCGGAGCTCCCGCTCGCGCTGACATTGTCCTGGCCGAGGCCGGGAAGGGCGTCGTCGGCCACGTCGTGGATCGCGCTAAGCTTGACGCGCACGCCGCTGAGCTGGCTCTCGCTCGCGAGGCACGTGGTCCACGCGATCGACGACTGGTTGAAGATCATCGTCAGTATGGTGACGAGCATCGACAGCAGTAGCGACGCGACGAGAAGCTCTAGGACTGTGAAGGCTTTGCGCATGGGTGTCACTGATCGGTCTTTCCCTGGAAGTGGACTTCTGTGTAGTAGACCGGCTGGCTCATAAGCGACGCCCTCCGGCGGCCGGCGCGAAACGCGAGCGATATGACGGCGCCCTTGCGCGTCGCGACGAGTGCATACGAGTAGTCGCCGTCTATGCTGGGCTTCTGCACGCGGAGCTCGCCCGGCACCCTTCCGATCAGGGCGCCGTACACGCCGTCGGCGATGGTGTTGCACCCGCTCTCCACCACGAAGGACTCGTAGTTGCCGTCGTTGTTGTCGTCGACCCTGCGTACGTACGCCGCCCACCCCTTCCTGTCCCCGCCGGACTGCGGCGCGATACCGTCGCACGCGTCGCTGCTGATGCTCTGGACCGCGGAGCACCAGTTCTGCCACGTCATGTTCGTGGACGACAGCCCCTCCGACAGCGGCGCGAGAAAGGCGTCGGCGAAGGCCGCCGAGGCGACGTCCTCCTCGCTCTGCCGGCTCTCGCTGTAGCTCAGGGAATAGAGCGACACCATGCCCAGCACGCCCACCGCCATTATGAATATGGCGAGGTTGACCTCCATGAGGGTAAAGGCGCCTCTCAGCTTCGTCATGACACGCCTCCGTCGCTGCGGGCCGTCCCGGCCTTCTGCCCGTTTGGCACCGGCTTGCCGCTTGAATCCATACGGCAGAAGTAGACGTCTATCGCCCGGTCGACGGGCTTCTCCGGGTCGAAGTAGAAGCCCGTCTCGGCGCTGATCGCGCCGACCTGCGACGGCACGGTGGTGTTGAATATGAAGTTGTTCGGCAGCTGCACCCGCTGGAACTCGAGTCCGTAGCCGTTGCCGACGACCCAGTTCGGCTGGTGGGTGCTGGTGCCCAGGTCGTAGAACGCCCACGCCCGTATGGTAAGGTTGCTGGACTGCTGGGAGCCGTCGGCCCACGTCGCGTAGGTGTAGCCGGCGATGTCGTCGTCGTCGTAGACGCCGTCGGCGACAAGGGAGTACCGCATCGACGACATGGAGGTCTGGCTGTCGCCGAACCACCACAGCGCCAGGCCCTTGCGGTCCTGCAGCTGGCCCTCCTGGCTGCTGTCGAGCGAGTCGTAGCTGCGGTCGAGGTCGCCGAACTCGTCGTAGAGGTACTTGCCCCTCACCTTCGAGATGCGGCCGGCGCGGCGGATGGCGACCATCTCGCCGACAACTATCGCGTTGTTGTATGCGTCGGCCTCGCGCACGAGCCTGTTGTAGCAGAAGACGACGGTCGGCACCCGGTCGACTATCGCGCGCTCCTTCGCGGCGGACAGCAGCTTGGACGCGGTGTCGGTCGCCGCGCGCTCGGCCATGCCGCGCTGCAGCGCGTTGTAGCCGCCGGTGGCGGCCACGCCGAGGAAGGACATTATGCCCACCACGGTCATCAGCTCGATCAGTGTGAAGGCGCGCTTCATTCCCAGCTGTCCGGGTACGTCTTCCCGGGGTGCTTGCGCGAGACCGCCACCGTGTCGGTCTGGCTGTTGTACGTTATCCAGAAGCGGCAGAACTTTCCGCTCGTGGTGCCGGCATAGCCGAAGGCCATGCTGCCGATGTCGATGTGGTTCTTGGCCTTGGGGTTGGACGCCAGCGAGAAGTCGACGCCGTTGATGCACCTCTGGTCGCCGCAGAACGACGTGCTGGTGCGGTCGCCGTGGTTGTCGAAACATCCGTTCCCGCCGTTGCGCAGCTTGTTCGCGTCGGCGACGAAGAGCGCCGATGCGTCGATGAGGTAGCGCTCGGCCTTCTTGCCGACGGAGTCCTCGACGATCTCCCGCACTATGGTGTCGGCCTCGTCCCCGGTGAAGGTGTACTTCGACTTGCTGCCCATGTTTTTGGACTTGCTCTCGATCGTCGAGGGCCACCTCCCCGTCTGCTGGTAGTAGGTCGCTATGGCCTGGTTCAGCATGCTGCACATGGCCTCCGCGCGGCGCTTGCGGCCGTTCTTCACGGAACCGACGACGGCCGACGACACGATGCCAAGCAATATGCCGAGTATGGCGACGACGACCAGTATCTCAACTATCGAAAATCCCCTTTTCATGTCACCCTCCTTACTTGACCACCTGCTGCGCGCTCCAGCTGTAGACGTCGTCGATGCGCGACGCGGCAGAGGCGGAGTAGGGTTCGATCTCGCCGTCCGCGCCGCAGCACCACGCGGCGGCCGTGCCGCGTATGCGGACGCTCACGCCGCCTACGACGGCGTTGACGAAGCCCTCGCCCTCCGTGTCCACGGCGTACCTGACCACGTGCTTTTCGATCGTGCCGCCGGTCGGCACATTCGAGCCCTTGGAGATGCCCTTTCCGGCCTTGCGCCCGATGACCTTCTGCGCCCATGGCGAGACGACGCCGAAGCGGTCGGCGCCCGTGGTCTTCTTCTTGCCCTTGTCGTAGGTGAGGGACATCATGTTGCGCACCGCCAGCTCGTACGAGACCTCCTCGTCGAGCTTCCCTTCACCGGCGCCGTTGGCGAGTATCCTGCGGGGCCAGGCCCCCTCATTCTGGTACACGGCCTCCAGGGCCGTGGCGACGTTGGCGACGAGCTCCTGCGCGTGGGCCTTCTGCGCCTTCTTGGTCGCGGACGAAAACGACGCCATGCCGGCGCCCGCGAGAATCGCTATGATTCCGATAACCACCAGCATCTCAACAAGCGTAAAGCCTCTTTTCATGCCATGCACCCTCCTAGTTCCTCATGTTCACGATGTCGTCGGCGATCCACTCCTGGACCGTCGAGAACTCGTTGCCCTTTAGCCTTCCCTTCATCTCCTCCGTCGCTATCCACGGCGGAAACGTCTTTCCGTTCGGGCCCGCCGACCAAAGCGTGTAGGTCTGGTGCGGGGCCGGCGAGTAGTAGTAGAATTCATTGCGCCATCCGTCGCGTACGGTCATGCCGTCTACGACGTACTGCGACGACGTGCCGCCGCCCGACCCCTTCGAGCCGGTCTGGGACTTGCTGGCGCTGAATATCGGCGGATAGGGGTTTTCTATGGTTACGCCTGTCACGCTGCCGTCATCGGGATCGCGGATGTCCACGCCGAAGACCGACTTCCCGAACTGCGTGGACACGGTACCCTCGAGGTTCTGGATCCAGCGGGCGCAGACGGACTGCGACGGCAGCGCCGCAATCTTCCACATGTCATTCTTCATGGTGTTTATCACCTTCGTCCAGCTCGAATACGGCGCGCCGGTCTCGAAGTCGAACGGCAGCTGGTTGTTTAGGGTCCACTGGCCCTGCTCCTCGTAGATGCGCTCGATGCCGGAGCTGTTCGACCTCGGGTTGCTGCTGAACATTACCAGGAACCGCGGGAGTATGTAGCTCAGCACGCCCAGCTGGAATACCTGCACGTCGGTCCATTCGTGCATGTCGCTCTTTGCGCTTATCGGGCCGTTGTCGACGAGCGCGGCGTATCCGCCCTGGAGAGCCGGGTTGTTGCGGAACTGCGCGTACCTGGGGTCGCTCGAGTTCGCCCGCTGCATGTGTATCTTGGAGACCTGCTCGACGAACTCGTTCATCTTGGGGTCCGAAAAGGGGTACATCATGCCGATCGGCTGGCTGCGGCAGGCGGCCTCGACGCTCTTCCACGTAAGCTCCGACTCGTGCGTCCCCCCCGAGCCCGTCCCGACCTGCTGGATGCCCTGGGCGTTGACCGCGAGCGTGTAGTCGCGGCTGCCGTGGAGCTGCACGGGCGGATAGCTGCCGTACGCCGCGTAGTAGCCGGAGAGGCAGTTCTCGATGCGCTGCATCTTGTTGATCGTCCTGCTGCGCCTCGACGTGTCGCTGCCCACGGACGAAAGGCGGAAAGTGATCGCCATCATCGTCACGATGACGACGACCACCACCAGAAGCTCGACTAGTGTAAAGCCCTTTCTCATTCCAGCGCGGATTATACCACAACCGCCCCCGCCGCGCAAGCGGTCACGGGGCGGGGATGAGGCCGCGGCGGACGGCGAGCTGCACGGCCTCGGCGCGCGATGTCGCGCCGAGCTTGAAGAACGCACGCTTCATGAACATCTTGACCGTGTTCTCGCTGAGGTCCATCGCCGCGGCGATCTGGCGGTTGTTCTCGCCCTTGCCGGCGCGCGCCAGCACCTCGCACTCGCGCGCCGAGAGCCCCTTCGCGGACTTGCGCGCCTCGTAGATGCGCCTGACGTCGTCGGTCATGTACACGTCGCCCGCGAGCGCCGAGCGGATCGCCGCGGCGATCGTCTCGACCGGGCTCTCCTTCATCACGTAGCCGAGCGCGCCGTCCTCTATCGCGCGGAAGACGTCCTCCTCCACGTCGCTCGTCGTGAGCATGACGACGCGCGCGTTCGGGTCGGCGGCAATGAGGTCGTGCAGGACGTCGATCCCGCCCCTGTCGGGCATGCGCACGTCGAGAAGCGTGACGTCCGGCTTCGCGGCGAGGTAGAAGTCTACGGCGCCGACACCGCCGCCGAATTCGCCGGCGAGCTCGAGCTCCGGGTCGGCCTCGACAAGGTACCTTAGCCCCGTCCGCACTATGACATGGTCGTCTATTATGGCTACGCGTATCATCGCCGTCAGTTCTTGAAGCTGTGGATCGGCGCGGGGATGCGGCCCTTGCGGGCGACCATGTCGGCGCAGGAGAACTTGGAAATCTTCATTACCGGCGCGTGGCCGAGAAGCCCGCCGAACTCGACGGTGTCGCCGACCTTCTTGCCCGCTACGGGGATTATGCGCACCGCCGTCGTCTTCTGGTTCACCATGCCTATCGCGGCCTCGTCGGCGATTATGCCGGCTATCGAGCTCGCGGGCGTGTCGCCGGGGATGGCAATCATGTCGAGACCGACGGAACAGACGCACGTCATGGCCTCGAGCTTCTCGATCGTGAGCGCGCCTGCGTTCACCGCGTCGATCATTCCCTGGTCCTCCGAGACGGGGATGAACGCGCCGGAGAGCCCGCCGACATACGACGACGCCATCACGCCGCCCTTCTTCACCTGGTCGTTGAGCAGCGCGAGCGCGGCGGTCGTGCCGGGAGCGCCCGGGTGCTCGAGGCCTATCTCCTTCAATATGTCCGCGACCGAGTCGCCGACGGCGGGCGTCGGCGCGAGCGAGAGATCGACGATGCCGAACGGCAGGCCGAGGCGCTTCGCCGCCTCCTGCGCGACGAGCTGCCCGACGCGCGTTATCTTGAAGGCCGTGCGCTTTATCGTTTCGCACAGCACCTCGAACGAGACGCCGCGGCACGAGTTCGCTAGGACGTGGTTGACGACGCCGGGTCCCGACACGCCGACGTTGATGACGGCGTCGCCCTCGGTGACTCCGTGGAACGCGCCGGCCATGAACGGGTTGTCGTCGGGCGCGTTGCAGAGGACAACGAGCTTCGCGCATCCGATGGAGTCGCGGGAGGCTGTCTTCGCGGCGGTCTTCTTCACGATCTCGCCCATGAGCCTGACGGCGTCCATGTCGATGCCGGTCTTCGTCGAGCCGACGTTCACCGACGAGCACACGCGCTCCGTAGTCGCCATCGCGTCGGGGATGGAGCGGATGAGCAGCTCGTCGGCCGGAGTCATACCCTTCGAGACGACGGCCGAGTAGCCGCCGATGAAGTTGACGCCGAGGCGCTTCGCGGCGCGGTCGAGCGTCTTCGCGAGGCGGACGAAGTCGGCGGTCTTGCGACAGCACGCGGCGCCCACGAGGGATATCGGGGTCACGGCTATGCGCTTGTTCACGACCGGTATGCCGAACTCGCGCCCGATGTCGTCGCCCGTCTTGACGAGCCTGCCCGCGAGGCGCACGAGCTTCGCGTAGACGTTGTCGCACGTCTTCTTCACCGACGAGTCGGCGCAGTCGAGGAGGGAGACGCCCATCGTGATGGTGCGGACGTCGAGATTCTCCTCGAGAATCATCCTGTTGGTCTCAATTGCCTCTGACTTTGTGATCATTCCCGCTCCTCGCTTCCTGCTTCTTCCCTCTTGCCTCTTCCTTATATACTATACCCTGTGCATGCGCTCGAAGATCTCGGCCTTCTGGCAGCGGATCTTGAGGCCAAGCGAGAGGCCGAGCTCGGCGAGGTCGGCAGCGATGTCCTCGAAGTGGCGGCGCGTCTTCGCGTAGTCGACTATCATCATCATGTTGAAGTAGTCCTGCACGACAGTCTGCGAGATGTCGAGAATGTTGATCGAGTTCTTGGCGAGATACGTGCTCGTCTTGGCGATGA
>Ga0310690_10001850_pt1 | contig 36380 bp, 32 predicted proteins | sample AusTroGonzalo_MG_2_FD_207661 | JGI IMG/M metagenome (GOLD analysis project Ga0310690, IMG submission 207661) | Bovine rumen microbial communities from tropical cattle in Woodstock, Queensland, Australia - Gonzalo_04 (v2) (version 2) | ecosystem: Host-associated > Mammals > Digestive system >...
GTTGGTGATGAGTTCTATCTTCTCAATCGTACCGGCAGGCATCTGTTTGAGAATCTGTCCGCGGTTCTCACCGGTCAGTCCCGCAGGCTTGCCGTTGATCCAAATCTCCACATCTTCGCTGTTGCGCAGGCTGATATTGCCTTCCTGATCGACATCGACAGACGGGATATTCTCCAGCACATCTGTCACACTCGCACCTGCCGATGCGATATTCTGATCGACTGTAAACACTTTCCGATCCAATTCGAACCGCATCGAACTGCCTTGTCCGACCACTTCTACGTCTTGCAGCATCTGCGTATCCTCTTTGAGCGCTATCTTGCCTACGTTCACGTCTGCTCCTTTGAGTTCTATCGCTTTGTGCTGCTCGCTATAGCCCATGAACGATACAACCAAGGTGTATTGGCCGTCTTTGAGTTCAATCGTGAACGCACCTTTCTCATCCGTGATCGTTCCGGTTACCAGATTTTCGCCTTGCATCACACTTACGTTAGCAAAATCGATGGCTTTCTTGCTACCGAAATCAATGACTTTACCTGTGACTGTGCCGGCGAACAGACTAATACTGCTTGCTAACACAAGAAATAATATACTCGACAGCTTCTTCATATCCTTTTGTACCTTTACCTATTATACTATGCGCGCACACGCTCGTGAGAAGACTCACACGACGGAACGGTTCACGTTTTGTAATATCGCTTATATGCACTTCCACTACCGGCACTTCACTTTCTTCCACCGCATCGCGCAACGCCACGCTCGTATGACTGTAGCCGCCGGCGTTGAGCACGATTCCGTCCCCTTCAAAGCCTTGTATCTGATCGATGAGGTCGCCCTCGTGGTTCGATTGAAAATACACAAAATGCACATCAAGCCACTTTCGTTGGATTTCCAACAAAATCTGTGCCATTGTTTGGGTACCGTATATTTCCGGCTTCCGCAAACCCAAACGGTTCAAATTCGGCCCGTTTAAGATCAGAATAGTCATAACAGTTTAACGTTTTTTCGGAGAAAAAAACATTTTAACCATTTAACTATTTAACGCTGTTAACGGGCACCGTTAACAGCCAATAAAAATTCATCGTTATCCTCCGTCCGCTCCATATAACTCTTGAGCTTCTCCATCGCCTCTTGACCGTTCATGTCGCTCAGTTGCTTGCGGATCTGCCACATACGGCTCAGTACGTCTGCCGGCAGCAACAAGTCATCACGACGAGTGCTGGACGCCGGTATATCGACTGCCGGGAAAATACGACGGTTAGCCAGCTTGCGGTCAAGCTGCAACTCCATATTACCGGTTCCCTTGAACTCCTCGAAAATCAAATCATCCATCTTCGAACCGGTCTCCGTCAGCGCCGTAGCGATGATCGTCAGCGATCCGCCGTTCTCGATGTTACGGGCTGCGCCGAAGAAGCGTTTCGGTTTGTGAAGCGCCTGAGCCTCCACACCACCGGACAACACTTTACCGCTCGACGGAGCTACTGTGTTGTACGCGCGCGCCAGACGTGTGATCGAATCCAGCAAAATAACGACATCGTGACCGCTTTCCACCAGACGTTTTGCTTTCTCGTGAACGATATTAGCCACGCGAACATGGTTATCAGCCGGCTCGTCGAATGTCGATGCAATCACTTCGGCATCTACGCTGCGTTGCATGTCGGTTACCTCCTCCGGACGCTCGTCAATCAGCAGCACGATCATATACACCTCGGGGTTGTTTTTCAGAATCGCGTTCGCTAACTCCTTGAGCAACACCGTCTTACCTGTCTTCGGCTGGGCTACAATCAATCCGCGCTGACCCTTACCGATCGGCGAGAACAGATCGATCATACGCACGCTCAGCGAGTCTCCGTGACCCGTGCAGAGCTTGAATTTCTGATCAGGGAAGAGTGGGGTGAGGTTCTCAAAAGCCACGCGGCGTTTAGCCAATTCCGGAGCCAAGCCGTTGATTCGGATCACTTTGTCCATCGGGAAGAATTTGTCCGGCTGTGGGTTCACGCGGATAGAGCACTCAACCGTATCGCCCGGTTTCAATCCATATTGACGCACTTGATCCTTGCTCACATATACATCATCAGGGCTGGGCAGATAGTTATAGTCCGCCGAGCGCAGGAATCCGTATCCGTCCGGTGCGCACTCTAATGTTCCCATCGCGATGACGTTCTCCCCCAAGTTCGGCAGCACAAACTCATTCTTCTCCTCTTCTATCGGCTCTTCTTTTACCTCTTCGCTCTCAACTTTTACCTCTTCACTCTTAGCTATTACCTCTTCAACTACCGCTTCCTCTACTTTTTTCTTTCTGCCACGTTTCTTCGGCTCTGCCTTTACCTCTTCTTCTTTTACCTCTTTTACTTCTTCGCTCTTACCTTTTACCTCTTCAACTGCCGGCGCCTCGCCCAATATTCCTCCTGCTTGCTGAACAGTCTTGTTCGGCTTGTGGTTATTGGCTTTGAGTTGTTCCTGCATTTCGGCTAACTGCTCTTTCTCGCTACCAACCGTTGCCAACACTTGTTCGCTTTTCAAATTAGACGTGTTCACCTTCGCGGCGGCACGCTTCACGCCACGCACACGCTCACGTTTAGCCGGAAGACCCGCTGCCTCGCGGGCGTCTTCTTTGGCTTGCACGACGGCGGCACGGTTATCCGCCTGAGCGTCCAAAATAGCGTAACTGATTTCGCGGATCGATTGACTGCGACGGGGACTCAAGCCCATACTCACAGCTATCTCACGCACCTCGTCGAGCGTCATACGCTCGAGTTTTTGTAATTCGTATTGCATAAACTAAATAATATATTTTCTTGGAAATATTTGAAAAAAAAGATACCTTTTCTCAAATCCGCTGCAAAGATACAACAAAATTTTCATATACGCAATACTTTGTGTCATTTTTTGTAAAAATAGATAATTTTTCTATAAATTTTCTGATTTGTGTTTTTCCTCTTAAAACCATTGATTCTTCCCATCCCGCAAGCATATCGCAAGCATATCTCGTCCTACTCTCGTCGTGGTTTAACCTGCGTGCACCCCTTCCGAGTGGTAGCACTTGAAGAAAAAAATGCGCAAAAACTTGCATATGTCCAAAAAAATGTGTACCTTTGCACCCGCAAAGGTTTTTTATAGCATATGTCACAAACAAGACAACAGCTCATAGAGGAGCTTAAAGCCCTGCTTGAGCAAGAGCAATTGGCCAACAGAGAACAGGTTGAGCACATCAAAACGCAGTTCTATCGCGAGGCGGTAGAAAATACGGAGAACGTAGAGAACGATGCAGAAGCAACTCCTGATCCGCAAGAGGAGGAGTTCAAAGCCGTCCTTGCGCAGTACAAAACGAAGCGTGCCGAAGAAGCAGCGAAAATAGCCAAAGAGCAAGAGGCGAACCTCGCTCACAAGCGTGCTATTCTGGACACGATGAAAGTCCTGTCGGAGGGAGAAACGGATGGCGTCATGGCGAACTTGCAGCGTATGAGGGAACTTCAGGCGGAATGGAAAACTGTCGGAGAAGTGCCTGCTACCCACGTGCAGGAAATCCGCAAGGCTTACCAGCGCTACCAGGAGCAGTTCTATGATCTGGTAAAAATCAACATTGAGCTCCGCGATCTCGATTTCAAGAAGAACTTGGAAATGAAGACGCTCCTCTGCGAAGCTGCGGAGCGCCTCCAAAACAACGATAATATCGTGGAAGCCAGCCGTGCGCTCCAGCAGTTGCACGACGAGTGGGCAGAAATCGGCCCGGTCGCTCGCGAATTGCGTGAGGATCTGTGGAATCGTTTCAAAGAGGCTTCTACCATTATTAACAAGAAACACCAGGCGTATTTTGATGGCTTGCATGCAAAAGAGCAGGAAAATCTTGAACGCAAACGCGCAATCATAGAGCAACTCAAGCAAATTGTTGCGGACTGCGAGAACATCAAGAGTGCCAAACTGTGGGAGGAAACGACTGAGAAAATACAAGCTCTGCAGAACGAATGGCGTTCGATCGGATTTGCTCCGAAGAAGTTCAATCAATCTGTCTATGACGAGTATCGTGCAGAATGCGACCGCTTCTTCCATGCAAAAACTGCTTATTTCAAAGGTATCCGTGATTCTTTCAGCGAGAACCTCAAACTCAAACGTTCTCTCATCGAGCGTGCACAAGATGTAGCTGCACGCGTGCAAGAAAGTGCAGAATGGACACGAAGCGAGTGGGACAAAACGGCTGATGAACTGCGCGCACTCCAGAATGAATGGAAAAATGGAGGAGCTGTGGCTCGTAAGTACTCGGATGAACTTTGGAAACAGTTCTCGGATGCCTGCGATATCTTCTTCAACGCAAAGCGTGAGGCTGTCAAAGGCGAGCGCGAAAAGGCAAGAGATCAGCGTGCCGCAAAAGCTGCTAAATTGGCGGCAAAACAAGGTATCGATGGACTGATCCGCATGCGCGACAAACTTCGTCAGGAGATTAATACCGCTGAAAACAACATCCTCTTCTTCACCGCTAAATCCAAGACGGCAAACAAGCTTGTGGATAGCATGCAGAAGAAAATTGATGATCTCAAGAAGCAATTGGCGCAACTTCAGGAACAAATTGACAACGAGGAATAACCGATGGCTGTACTCATTGATTATAAGAACGTTGAGATCCATCAGGCAGACCAGATTGTGCTCAGCAATGTCAATCTGCATGTGGAGAACGGCGAAATGATTTATCTGCTGGGAAAGGTCGGAAGTGGCAAGTCTTCTCTGATGAAGACTTTCTACGGCGCCTTACCTATCGCTGCCGGATCGGCACACGTACTCGATTTCGATATGAACCGCATCCGTCGCCGTAAATTGCCCTATCTGCGTCGCCGCTTGGGAATAATTTTCCAGGATTATAAACTGCTCACAGACCGTTCGGTAGAGGAAAATCTGCTCTTTGTCCTTCGGGCTACCGGCTGGAAGGACAAAAAACTGATGCGTAGCCACGTCATGGAGGTACTCAAACAGGTGAACATGGAGACCAAAGCCTATAAAAAACCGTACGAACTCTCCGGAGGCGAGCAGCAGCGTGTGGTCATTGCACGTGCGCTCCTCAACTCACCCGAACTCATCTTGGCGGATGAACCGACAGGAAACCTCGATGCAGAGACCGGACAAGAAATCATGGATCTCCTATATGCTATAAGCAAAGCCGGCATCACGGTCTTGATGTCCACGCACAATCGTTTCTGGCCGGAGCAATACACCGGACGAAAATGGCTCTTTACAAACGGAGAAATAAAGGAAGTGGATTGACGTATGACGATTAACGAAGCACAAGACGAGATAATTGAGGAGTTTGGCATGTTCGACGAGTGGTTTGAACGCTACGAACTTATCATCGAATATGGAAGAGGACTCAAGCCGATGCCCGCAGAGGATAGGAATGACCAGAACTTGATCGACGGTTGTCAGTCCCAAGTGTGGTTTACTGCGAAATTGCAAGAGGGTAAAATACTGTTCGCCGGAGACTCCGATGCCATCCTTGTTAAAGGTGTTGTCGCATTGTTGTTATCCGTGCTCAACAACCGCACACCCAAAGAGATCCTTGATGCAGACTTGTATTTCATAGACCGCATAGGATTGCGTGAACACCTTAGTCCCACGCGCAGTAACGGCATTGCCGCGATGTTGAAACAATTGAGATTATACGCGCTCGCGTATCAGGCGAAATAATTCGTCGGCGATTCGTTCATCCGACTGTTCGTCGCAAATCTCTACATCAAGAATATGATGCGCCTGGCTGTAGAACGGCTCACGCGCTTCCAATTGAGGAGCTATGAATTGAAGTAGCTCCTTTTCTGTGCGACCTTGTAAGACAGGCCGCTCACTCAGATCGGTCAGACTCAATCGTTTGGCCAAATGCTCGGGTTTCCAGCGGATATAGATACTCGTGCCCAATTCCCGCAGACACTCCATATTATCCTCCCAGCACGGATAACCGCCGCCCGTAGCATATATGATCTTGTCAAACGGTATCTGGTCTGCCAAATCTTCCACTACATATTTCTCTTTCTTGCGGAATTCCTCTATGCCGAATCGACGGATATAATCGGCGGTACTGTAACCGTGGATCTGCTCAAACGCTTCATCCAAATCAACAAAATGCCAGCCGAGTTTCTCAGCCAGCAACTTGCCCGCGGTCGTCTTGCCCGCTCCCATATAACCTATAAGGTAGACTGGTAACTCCATGTGTCGTTGTCCGTCCAGATAATTCGCCCGTTCTCTATATGCGCCAGCGGAAAAATAGAAGGGAAGGGTGGAGTAATAGTGGAAATCAGCTTCCACTCCTTATTATATATACGCGCGCACGAGGAGCATTGCGGCGCACAGGCGGTAAAAACCACCAGAATGGAGTCCGCTTCATACACTTCCATCGTCGTGCTGTCCGTCAGCGCGAATTTGGTGTACGCACCTTCCTGCTCAACGATCTGTGGGTTGCCGCCCAGCACCTGTAGCAGATTATAGAGAAATACTACCGAGAGAAGAATCATCAGTTCTTAGTATTGTTTATTAGTGCAACAGCATACACTGCGATACCTTCTTCGCGTCCGACAAAGCCGAGATGTTCGGTCGTCGTAGCTTTCAAACTTACTTGGCTCGGATGAACGCCCATTACTTCGGCAAGGCAGGCTTGCATCGCGTCTATATGCGGATTCAGTTTGGGAGCTTGCGCGCAGATAGTAATGTCGCAGTTGCCTAACTCATACCCGGCTTCACGAATCATCTCCATCACACGACGCAGCAGAATCTTCGAATCAATACCTTCGTACTCATTGCCTTTCGTGTCTGGGAAATGGTAGCCTATATCGCGCATTGCAGCAGCGCCTAACAGCGCGTCACACAGCGCGTGGATCACTACATCCGCATCCGAATGACCCAACAACCCCAATTCGTACGGCACCTCAATTCCCCCTAACCACAGTTGGCGGTTAGGGGCGAATTGATGCACGTCATATCCAAAGCCTATTCTCATAGCTCACTTCTCACAGTGAAACGGTCTCACTTCTTGTTATTAACAAGATCCTTGATACCATAGAGGTCGAAGCCGAGCGTGAAACGCATGGTTTGATCCAACGGGTTCGATGCTGCCAAACCTACGCAGTACGATACGTCAAGCGTTACGATCGACAGGTGGAAACCGGCACCGAAAGTGAGGTAGTTACGGTTTCCTTTGTAGTAGTTCTCGTAGCTGTAACCGGCACGGGCAAAGAACTGCTTGTTGTAGCTATACTCGATACCTGCACCCCAGCGTACCTCGTTGAACTCCTCTTTTGCACCGCCGGGAGCATCGTCAAACGACATAAACCAACCCTTGGCAGGGTTCAGATCCGAATAAGCCTGTTGGCTCATCTGCCATGTACTCTCGTCGTTCGGATCAAAGCCTTCGGTGTAGCGGGACTTACGGCTCGGAACCATCAGCTTGTTGGCTTCGATATTGAAAGTAAGGAAGTTATACTTGTCGCACGGCAACTCGTAGCCCACACCGATATTCATACTCGCAGGGATGAAATTGCTCGTCACGTTGTCATAAGTCATCTTACCACCTAAGTTCTTGAGCGTGAAACCCAAAGCTAAGTGGCTGGTTCCCATCGGCAACTCTAACGGCTGGCGATAGTACAGACCGATGTCTGCGGCTGCCGTCTTGGCGGGGCGCATGTTGTCGTCATTAGCGCCGTTATTAAGGTCGGAGTACATGAAGCGGATCGCTACCGACATCGATACGTACTCATGCAACTTACGGAAATAACTCAGGTCGAGTGCCCACTCGTTCGGACGAACGGTTCCGATCTCTTGACCTTCAGGGTTCATCAGCGTCACATCACCCATCGAGAAATACGTGAACGATGCACCGATACCGCCGCCCAGATCGCCGAAGTTATAAAATGCAGCGAGATAAGCCAGGTCGATATCGCCTACCAACTTACGCAACCACGGCGTATAGTTGGCCGTTATGCCACCCTTTGAGTACATATACGCGTACTTGGCGGGGTTCCAGTACTGCGAGTTAAAATCAGCTTCCGTTGCTACACCTACGTCACCCAAACCGGCCGCTCTGGCATCCGGTGCAATAGACAATGAAGGCATGGATGTAATCAACGGGTTCATAGTGTCATCTGCAACAGCTTGTGCTTTTACCATCGTCGTCGCACACAGCACAGCTGCGAGAGAAATAAGAATTTTTTTCATTTCGTGTTATAATGTTTTTTTAATTGTTTTCTAATTGACTAATACCGTAATTTTCAAGCGATTTGCTTCATAGGCTCACTAAATTCTTTAATTCATTATTATTTGGTTACAATTATCTTGCCTGCAGCCGTACTGTAGCCGCTTGTCGCGGATTTGATACGTACGTTGTAGATATATACGCCGGCACTCAAACTGAGTTGCGACAAATCAATCGATACTTGATCAGGATTGTTCTGTTTACGTGTCCAGATCAACTGACCGCTCATATTGTACAAGCACAATTCTGTCTCTAACAGCGCATCCGGCTGGTCGTAATTAACCACTAAGTTGACAATGCCCTGTGCATCGGTCGGGTTCGGATAAGTAGTCACGTCATAGATGCCCGGATCAAGTCCTTCTTCCACAATGAAATTGAGGCTGGCGGTCGTACTGTTGTTCATCATATCCCATGCGCGGAACGTCAGACTGTGAGGACCTACGGACAATTTCTCCATCAGGTAACTAACCAAGCCCTCTGTATAACTGCCTTCTTTCGCGGTGAAATACTCATTGAGCAGATACGTCTTTTTCGAGTCGTCGTCAACCACTAACAGCAAGTCGTGACCGATACCCGCACCGGCGGTGTTGATACCGTGAGGATCAGACAGCTCGGCAAAGAAGCGCGGAGTAGGATAGGTCTTTTTCTTTTCGTTCGTCAGGAAGGAAGGAGAATTAAGATAGATACGCATGGTCGGACCTACGGTATCTACTTCCCACGCGGAACCCGTACCGCCGATTACAAAGTCCTCGAAGTGTCCGACAGCTTCTTCCATCTCATCGTTAGCGGCGTAATAAACGATACGGCCGTTGCCGAAGTTGTAACGAATATCTTTCGGCACCATGAACGAGTACTGGAACTCACCGTCTCTCACTTCCACCGAACCTACATACAGCGTATTCGGATAGTCCTTGTACGAGGTCACTTTCTGTTCTCCTCCCGTGTGGTCGTTGTCACGCGTCTTGATGTCTTGTATCTTGTCATAAACGGTAACGCTCACCGATCCGTTGAAATCCGTCACGGTCAGACTGTCCTCGTCAATGATACGTCCTTTCACATGTTGCACATTGAGCGCATTGAGCGTATCCTTATCCACATGCGTGGTCTGAACAGCATAGTTCGTCGGATAGTTGAGACGCAAAGCGGGGTCGCCCAACAGCGTGTAAGGCATTTTGTTCGCATCTGCACCCAGACGGTTCTTGCCGCGAGCTATCGCCTCGCCTAACGTAGCCTCATAATGGAACACATCCGTATGGGCGAAGAGCTCGTCGCAAACAGCGCGGTTGAGCTGGTTGTTCTGCGATGCATAAACGGTACGCGTAGCGGACAGAATACCGATTGCGGCACCGTTGGGATTGAGCACCGAAGCCTCTGCTGCACATGTCTTACCGGCATCGCATTGACCGAAGTTACAGGTTGCAAACAGCCAGAAAGCCTGATTGTCATTGCGCATTTTCTCTATGTCGCCCATCGTCAGAATAGCCTCGTTCGTGATGGCATTGTAACCGCCGTGACCGGAGTAGTCGAAGAATAACATACCGTTCTTGAACAGGTTCTCTACACGGTTCTTGGCTAACGGATAACTCTCGCCACTCGCATTCACTTCCTGCGGATAGGCATCAAGGAAAATCTTCTGAACTACAAAATCAGGGTTGGCTTTGCGCACGCGCTCGGCACTAATCTCGGAGGTCTCGGTGTGCGTACCGCCTTCGCCGTCATCGGCAAGGAATACCAATTGGTTCTTCCATTTGCCCATATGGTCGTTTTGCATGTAACGGACAATTTTCTGCACGACATCGTTTGCCTGCTGCTTCGTGCTGATCGGCAGACGACCAACACCGATATCCATCGTACCCATTACATCCGACTCGCCTTCTTCGTCCTCCAGGAATCCGAAGTAGTCATCCGTCGCATAGGCGTTCACCTCATTCACGGAGTTCTTTGCCTGATAAGTCAGCAGCAGGGAACTTCCCGAGGTCGTCAATATCTTACGGTTATCGAATGTACCGTGACCGACAAGCAGCAACCAGCGTGGTTTCAGAATGTCAGTGCCGTTGCCGCGGTCGTAAAGCATTTTCATCAACCAGCGGTAAGCTGTCGCATCCGGTGTTCCGGACGAGAACTCGTTATAAACCTGCTGGTCGGTTACAACGGTGTAGGTAATGGCTTCTTTCGCTTCGTGCGCTTTACCTAATGTATCTACTATTTCTTCGTAGCCTTCCGGACAAATGATCACGTAGTCAATATTCTTCAGCGCGTGCAAGTTCTGGTTCTTCACTTCACCGGCTTTGCGTACTACCTCTGCATTTACCCAATTCTCTCCGTGCGGATTGACCGCAACGAACTCACGGATTCCGTCCTCCTGTAAACACATCCATTGTACTTCCCCGTTGCTGATCGAAACAGGCATACGCGTAATGGCACTGAGATCTGTAATATCCCAAATCTGCGTGGACGAACTGGCATTGCTCAAGTGGAAACGTACTGGCTGACCCACTTTGTAGTTCACATCCGTACGGATCGGCATCCAACTGCCGGTCATTTTCAAATAACTCGGTGTCGTCAACTCGATATAGTTCAGCCATCCCAAAGCACCTGCCGTACTGTTGTCGTATTTCAACTGAACGGTCTGTGTCGTGGGGTAGGACAGCGCGCTCGTGTTGATCGTACCGATACAACCGAACGTATAGAAATCGCCGTACGCTTTGATATATACACTACTGTTGACGCCGTTGAAGTCGCACAGGAAATACGAAGCTACGTTCGAATAGCCGGCCAAATCAATATAGGCTCTGCTTAACTCGCCATCTACAGCGTTAGGAGTGCTGAAAGCGAACGTACGTGTTTGGTTTCCGTTGAACTGCTCGCCGTAGAAATCACGACCGCCTCCGGATACACCGCCACGATCCACCAGGTTAAGCGAATCCATCTCGTGAACCTGATAGTGCAGATAAGTGTTAACCTCCGTCGGGGTGCCTTCTACCGGCTCGCCTGCTACTGGAGACAACAACTCGCCTTCTGTATCGGTCAGCAGATAATAGCCGTAGTTGGAGTACGTGTTGCGCGAATGTACAAAACGGGCACCGTTGTACGACCATGCAATCGGACCTTGAACCCAGAACAGCACGAAATCCTCACCGACATACACCGGCACTTGCGGCAGATCGTCTATCTTCGCTTTGCGGAAATCCTGTGCTAACATAGCACCGCCGTAGCCATACACACGCAACTGCTGCGGATCAAGACCCGCCTCGCGTAATTGGCTGAAGCTCATTCGGCAGACACCGGATTCACTCACGCGAATCTTTGCCCATGTACCGTTTGCCAATACGGATTCATCCGTGTACGTGTGAATACCGGCTGTCACGGACAGACTCAGTACTGTCAGCAATAGTAGAGATACGATTTTTTTCATTTGATTTTGCAATATAATTTTTCTTCTCCGTCGATTTCGACGCGTATTATTTCTTCTTTTTGCACGTTGCGGGGTGCTTCTTTGGCTTGGATATAGATCAAATCCCCTTGACGTATGGTCATTACCTTGCTCGCTGCTGCTATCGCCTCTTCCGGTGAGATGAGAAGACTATAACCTATAACCTTTAACCTTTCACCTTTATCCATCCATTCTCCTATAGCCAGCGAATAATCGAATGCCAATGCGCTCGTCCAGGGCTTGCCTGCTGCCTCTGCTTCTCGCGCTTTGTCGATGGCGATGAAATCAGCTCCGGGAGCGATAGCATCGTAATAACGGTCGGCAAACTTAGGCGCTATTTCTTTTCCTAAGCGGCTCACGCGCAGGATAATACATTCCGTTACTCCTAACTCGTTCGTCCACTCCGGTATAAACATCGGTTTACGACCGTTTAGCAGGCAACTATCGCCTTTCAGCACCATTTCCGGCGCACCGTCACGATATATAAAACCGATAATTTTCATTATACACCACAAAAAGCGTGCAAAGTTACAACTTTTTTTTGAATTGTGCAAGCATTTTAGGAAAAAGTTAACTTTTTCTTAAAAATAGTAACCCGTAACCTGTAACCTGTAACCTGTAACCCGTAACCCCTTATTTAGCCCGCACAAATAATTGCACTGGTGTCCCTGTAAAATCCCACCATTCACGTAACTTGTTCTCCAGGAACCGTCTATACGGTTCTTTCACATACTGCGGCAGGTTCGCAAAGAACACGAACGTCGGTATCTGCGTGTTCGGCAACTGCGTACAGTACTTGATTTTGATGTACTTACCCTTCCAAGCGGGTGGGGGATAGTTCTCGATCAGTGGCAGGAACTTGTCGTTCAGTTGTGCCGTAGGAACCTTCTTGTTCTTGTTCTCATACACATGCAGCGCGGTCTCCACTACCTTGAAAATACGCTGCTTCGTCAACGCACTCGTGAAGATGATCGGAAAGTCTGTAAACGGCGCAATTCGTTCGCGAATAGCTGCTTCGTATGCTTTAATATCCGCATTCGTCTTGCTTTCGACCAAATCCCACTTATTGATACATACCACCAAACCTTTCTTGTTCTTCTGGATCAGCGAGTAGATATTGAGGTCTTGCGCCTCGATGCCGCGCGTCGCGTCAATCATCAGAATACATACGTCGCTGTTCTCGATCGCACGAATTGAACGAACCACAGAGTAGTACTCCAAATCTTCCGTCACTTTCGCTTTCTTACGGATGCCGGCGGTATCGACTAAGTAAAAATCCTTGCCGAACTTGTTGTATCGTGTATAAATACTGTCGCGCGTCGTGCCCGGAATGTCTGTCACGATCGTACGCTCCTCGCCGATAAACGCGTTCAGAATACTCGATTTGCCGGCATTCGGTCGGCCTACGATCGCAAAACGCGGTAACTCTTCCAACTCCTCGTCGCTGTCATCTTCCTTGCGGAAACGGCTTACAACCTCGTCAAGTAGATCGCCGGTGCCCAAGCCATTCTCGGCGGACAAGATGAACGGCTCACCCAAGCCGAGTTTGTAAAACTCTGCCGCGCCGTACTGGTTCTCGAACGTATCGACTTTATTGACACACAATATCGTCGGCTTCTTCGCCTGTCGCAACAAATGCGCTACTTCGGTGTCGAATTGCGTTACGCCTTCGTTCACATCAACAACGAGCAACACCACATCCGACTCGCGGATCGCCAAATCCACTTGACGGTTGATCTCGCTCTCGAACGTATCGTCGCTGTTCACTACCCAGCCGCCGGTGTCGATCACGGAAAACTCCCTGCCGCACCATTCGGCTTTGCCGTACTGACGGTCACGTGTCGTACCTGCCGTGTTATTCACTATCGCCCGACGAGTCCCCGTCAAGCGGTTAAATAGAGTGGATTTACCTACATTAGGCCTCCCCACAATTGCCACAATGTTCGCCATTACATTCGTTACATTTAGAATGACACTTTCCGCATCCGTGCGGGTTTCGTATTGCTTTGAGCTCGCCTTCCGTTACGTCGCGAATCTCTAAAATCTTGCCTTTGAAGTGCAGATCCTCACCCGCATAAGGATGGTTCAGATCAATTGTCACCTGATCATCGGTGATCTCGCACACCTGCGCCTTGACGATCTGTCCGTCAACGGTGTTCATCGGTACGATCGCGCCTACATACACACGCTCGTCGTCAAACTCCCCGTCGCCGTTGAAGAACATCTTCTTCGGCAGATCCATCAGACCCTCTTGGATATACTCGCCGTAGGCGTCGGCGGCTTTGAGCATGAAGTCAAACGTGTCGCCGACTTCCTTGCCTGCCATCTCTGCCTCGAAGGCTGGAAGCATCATCTTCTCGCCTTGGCACCATACTAACGGAGTCTGCTCGGTTGCTTGCTCCATTAACTCTTCTTTGCCACCTTCGCCGTTGATATACAACTCGTACGTGGCTTTCACTACTTTCAAATTCTCTATCATAATTCAAATATCTAAATAATCCAATAAATGACAAAATCGTAAATCGTAAATCGTCAAATCGTAAATCTCTTTACCACCAGTCTATTCGGCTGTTCGTGCTCTCGTTGCTGTTCTTGTCGTACTTCAAGTCGCTCAAGATAGATGCGTTCACGCCGATGTGGAAGGTATAACTCTTGTATGGCCCGATCGGGTTCACGCTCGCGCTCATATTCCAGCAATGCAGGTCACGGCTCACGTTGAACGTACAGCTTGACACTTTCTTGTGCTCGAAGTCCACGCTCATCGACGCACTCACTTTCCAGCCTTTGCCCAAGCCGATGTTTCCGCTCAGACTCAGGTTGTTCGTGAAGCCCATCTTGTAGTACATTTTCTCATAATCGAACACGCTCGTCGGTGAGTAAGCCAGCGAGTAGTTGATCGAAATGCTCCACGGGATCTCTGTCCGCACGTACCCGTCGTCCACCGTCTCGTTCTTGTTGCCGTTCAGCTTGGCGTTCTTGTCTGTGCCGTCGCCGTTTTTCTCGATGGACGCCATGTTCGGTTCTTCGCCTTCTTCCGGAGGAGCGTTGCTTTCATCCACTTTCTCGCCTCTGCGCTTGGCGATAGCGTTTTTCCATTTCTTGATCGTCTGGTTTGACAGCGTATAACTGAAACTCCAGCGGATACCGCTCCAGTGCGGGAAGCGCCCGTTATGCCAGTACTGCTTGTTCGTGCGTACGGGGTTGCCCAACGCGTTTAGCTGGTACATGTACGGATCCAAAGATGTGGATAGGTTCACGCTGTAGTTGTTCAACTTCGGGAATTTCAAACGCAGGTTCACTTGGAACAGGCTCCAGTTCATCGAATCGACCGCGAAGTTATAGCCGCCGTCCACGCTGAAATTATCGATCAGACTCACCACTTTGTACGGGTTCTTGCCGGTCGTATCGTCTTTATTGACGATCTTCATCTCTAAGTTGTTCGACACGCCGAAACTCAGCGTCGCCGAGGTTCCTGTCGGAGCGTTGCCGTAGATGCCGTTCGGGAAGCGCGAATAGACTTGATGCTGATAAACAGGATTGCCCTCGTCATCCACTTTCTGAATCTTGCGCCCCGTAATGGAATCTGTTCCGTCATACACAGGCTGGTCATAACTGCCGTAGTAGCCCCATCCGCTTGTACCGAAATCCGGGTGGTACGACATACTGATACGAGGTTTGAGCACGTGACGGAATTTCTCCACTTTGCTGTTCGGGAACAGTTTCTTCAGCGGCGTATAGAATCCGTACAGCGTCGTACTCAGACTCACGCCCGTATTGAAATCGAACACGTTGTAAAAGCCCGTCGTCGTATCCATTTGCAGTTGTTGCTCCGACTCGTTCCAGGTGCGGTCGATGCGCTGGAAGTACATACGGTCTTTGAGACTGATGTTCGGAGTCACGCTCAGATATTTGAACAGCATAAAGCTTGCGTTAACCGGCAACGTATGTTGAATACCGGTCTGCCAATCCCGCAGGAAATTCGAGTGTACAAAATAGCTCTCTTTCATGCTATTGGCGGCAATACGACCGTTCATGTTGTAACTCGTCTTGATCTTCTCGTACCATTTCTCTTTACCCGTACGCACTTTGCCTTTGTCTTTCAGCACACGATCACGCAGTAGCTTGAACGGATACACACTACTCAGCGCTACCGACAACTCAGGCGCCGTAAGGCTGATCGTCGAGTCTTTTGTGCGTTGTGTCAAACTCGCGGTCATACTCATACTCCACGGACTGTCCGGAAAACGCTGCGTATAACTGATCGTACTGCTCTTCGTGTTCTCCGCCATCAACTGCGCGTTGTAATAACTGTTGATATTACTCCGGTTGTAACCGCTCGTCGCAAAGTTAACGCTCGCCGAGAACGTACAATACGGGTTCGCTTTTGCGTCTTGGCTGTGACGCCAGTTCACGCTGAAGTTCTTGTTCACGCCGTAGTCAGGCATATCCCGTTCACTCGTTACGTCGTTGCGGTAACTGATATCCAGACTTCCCGAGAAATGGTAGCGCCATATATATTTCGACTGTCCGCGTATAGCCCACGTACCTCGTGTATATATATCGCCGGTTACTTCTAAATCCAAATAGTCGTTGATTGCAAAGTAGTACCCTAAATGTTGCAGATACAAGCCGCGCCGAAAGTCATCGCCGAACGTCGGCATAATAAGTCCGCTCGAATACTTGGTCGTGAACGGGAAGAAACCGAACGGTACTGCTAACGGCAAAGGCACTTCACCTACCACCATATACGCAGGACCTGTCGCTATATAATGTCCCGGTCGCACTTTTGCCTTCGTCATCTTCAAGTAGAAGTGCGGGTGCTCATGGTCGTCGCAAGTCGTGTACATACCGCCGGCCAGCATCATCTCCTCGTCGCCGGTCTTCTTCGTCTTGTCGGCAATAATATAGCCTTCGCCCTGTTGGGTCACCACATGCCGGATGTAACCTTTCTGCGTCTTGATGTTGTACGTGATCTCGTTTGTCTCGTATTCGTCGCTGTTGTCTTTGAAGACAGGCTTGCCGATCCATTCGTAATTAAGCGTGTCATACACGCCGCACGCATAGATCTGGCTGCTGTCTATATTCATTCGGATATACTCGCTGTTCAGTTCCATTGTTTGGTAGGTCAATTCACTCTTACCGTGCAAGTACGCAGTTCCGTTACCGGTCATCACCATCGAGTCTCTCGCTACATAATGTACCGGTGCCTTCAAATCATTCTCCTTCCTCGGCCTTCCTCCCACCAACGTATCTCCTCCCAACGTATCTCCCGCCACACTATCCACTACCGCACTATCACCCGCGATACTATCCACTCCTTCATTCTCAGTCTGAATTCTGGGGTCAACCTGAAAGCGGTCTGTACTCTGTATTCTTGGAATACTATCCTCTCCCCACGCTGCCATCGAGCAGAGTAGGGTCATACCCACGATTATATGTATTCGTACCCACGCGCGCACAATACGCCAAATTAAAATCGGGCACAAAGGTACAAAAAAAAAATGAATTGTGCAAATTTATTTGCGTTTGCCTGCATTTTTCTTATTCTAAAATTTGCGTATGTCAAATTTTTTTAGTAATTTTGCACGCCAAATTGCATCTGAAACGGAAAAAAACGAATAAAATGATCAATATCTCAATTATTGTGCCTCTCTTCAATGAGGCGGAATCTTTGCCCCATTTGTATGAATGGATAGCGCGTGTAATGAAGGAGAACAAATTCTCTTATGAAGTCATCTTCGTCAACGACGGCTCTACCGACAACTCCTGGGAAGTAATAAAAAGTCTTACAAGCGAAGCCGGTCTTGTTCGAGGTATTTGTTTCCGCCGTAACTACGGCAAGTCTGCGGCGCTGTACTGCGGTTTCAAAGCCGCACAGGGCGATGTTGTCATCACCATGGACGCTGACCTCCAAGACAGCCCCGACGAAATCCCCGAACTCTATCGGATGATCACCGAAGAGGGATATGACCTTGTAAGTGGTTGGAAACAAAAGCGTTATGACAATGCCCTCACCAAGAATCTGCCCTCCAAACTCTTCAACGCTACGGCGCGTCGCGTTACGGGAATCAAGCTCCACGACATGAACTGCGGACTCAAAGCATACCGTCGCGAAGTGGTCAAGAACATCGAAGTCTTCTCCGAAATGCACCGATACATCCCGTACCTCGCCAAGAATGCAGGTTTCACCAAGATCGGCGAGAAAGTGGTGCAACACCGCAAGCGTGAGTACGGCACATCCAAATTCGGCATCAACCGTTTCGTGAACGGCTACCTCGACTTGATGACCCTCTGGTTCCTGAACAAGTTCGGCAAGCAGCCTATGCACTTCTTCGGACTCGTCGGTAGTCTGATGTTCTTCATCGGCTTCATCGCGGTCATCGTGGTCGGAGGTATGAAACTCTATGCCCTCTCGAATCACGTACCCGCTATGCTCGTAGGCGTCAACCCCTATTTCCACATCGCTATTCTGATGATGATTCTCGGTTGCATGCTTTTCCTCGCAGGCTTCCTCGCTGAACTCATCATCCGTAATAGTCCCTCACGCAACGACTACTTGATAAAAGAAGAGATATAATGGCACAAACCATTGAGGATCAAATAACGACCATTGAACAGGCCTTGGGTGAGCGTATGATTGAGCATGCGCTGGTCATCGTGCGTGCGTGGCTCAATGAATTGGGGGAGAACAATCCCTTCGAGCAGGCATACCAGGACATACGTACCCACTATGACACTATCTTCGAGGAATGGCTCACTTCCGATGATCCTCAGCGTGAAGAGGCGTTGGACGGACTAACCGGCGACACCTATCGTCTCGTAGATGCTTCCTATGCGCAGATCCGTCTTAAGCGCGGACTATCGCCGGACATGAAGGGCTTCAACCCCGAAAACCCCAAGTCTGTCATGTACTACTTCACCAGTTGTCTTACCTTCACGCAAGAGGACTATAAATGGTTGAATGAAGTCTCCAACGACCCCGATCGTGCCGCTATAGCTCTCATGGCAGTAGCTGCTATCGCCAAAAACCTGCGCGAGTGCTTCAACGAGCAGGCTTTGCTGGCACTCATTGATGGAATCAATGCCGAGAATGAAGTAGTGTCCGAGCAATGCCTTGCGAATGCACTTCTGCTACTCGCACACTATGACGTTCGTATAGACTTCTTCCCGCAAATACAAAGCACTTTCCTCGAAGCCGTAGCGAACCTCGATGAAGAAGGAGAGCAGGCTTTTCAAACCCTCTGTGCGATTGTGACTTCGGTCAAAACGAACTGGCGGGACGATATCGCTTCCGGCAAATTGCGTATTGAAGATCTGCCGGAAGAATTGCAGCAGTTATTGGAATTAACAGGAGAGAGTAACTCCATGGACGGAGTCGCTTCATGGGTGCCTGCTTCCGAACAGGAATACATGCAAGGGATCGTACAGATTATGCCTGAAACCTGGGTGTTTGATGCCGTCATTGGCGACTCCAAAGAACGCGCAGGAAAAATAGCCATCGTCTATCTGTCGGTTGGACATATGGATCTGCTTTGGAATCATACAGAAGTGGCGCTTACATGGCTAAGACAGCACTTGCGTACCGCGAAACCAACGCCGATGGACTATATCAACTACGCGAATTGTCTTCTCCTTAAAGGGGATAGAATGATGGCATTTGAGTACTACCGCCGCGCGCGTCATCTATGCAAAGGCCCACGGGAGTTTTTCGCGCTCTTCCGTCCGGATAGACGCCAACTCGTCGATCATGGCGTCCCCATCGAGCAGGTCTATATGCTCGAAGATCAGTTGATTAATAATTAACAATTTAACAGTTTAACAATTTAACGTGTGGCATTAAAACGCCACACCTATTCCGGCATCTATAAACTCCGCGCGTACACCGTGCGTCTTCAAGCCTATCTGCACGAACAAATGCTCAATGATATGATACTTGAGCAAGAACTGCATATAGCACCAGCCATCCTCATAATTGCTCGCTTTCGTGAAATCATAGCTGTAGAAAATACCCCTGTTGAGCGGTGTTCCGGCTTCGTCTGCCGCTTTTGCCTCCGCGTACGGCTCTAAGTTCTTAATGGGGTCATACAGATAGAAACCCACATGCAAGCCTGCCGTCAAATGGCCTATCACAAACTCCGGCTGAATACTCAAACCCACTCGGAAACAGTTGGCTACCTTGCTCTCTTTCAGATACGTCTTGCCGAAATACGTCACCGGCGCATCGGGATTAGCTGCTGCAAACTCATCGTTCACCGCACTGTAATATCCGTCGTAGAACGCATCAACACCGCCTCCCAAACGGAATATACTCACCGGTACCCAGTATGCCGCTGCTTTCAGAGTTGCTGCGCCGAAGAACAACTGTCCGTTTCGGTTGTCCCCGTAGTAATTCTGCTTCATACCTCCCGTCGCGCTGATCTCCACAGCCCATTTCTTATCCACTCCGTCGTACAACTTCTTCGGCACATCCGGTTCCGGCTTCTGATAACTGACGGCTGACGGCTGATATCTGACACCCAACTCTCCTCCGAAGATATTATATCCCGCATTCGGGTGCATCACGCTTCCGTTGCTCATATGATGCCATCCGCCGCATAGCGTGATCGTCCAGCCGTCCTTTATCGGAAAATCCATAAACAGCTCTACCGCCAGATACGCATTGAGAATACTGCCTATCGACCAGTTAGCATTCTCATGGTCATAGAACGGGGTCGTTCCTTCATACGTGTTACTATATCGTTTGGTAATGGCTGCCAAACCAACCGTCGGACGCAAACCGATACCGAAATACCGACCCGTATAAAATGGCTGATTCATATAGCCGTACGCCGCGATAGCAGAACCGAGTTTGGCTTCGTTGCCCAAGTTCAGATAACTCACGCCCACGCCTACTGACGCGTTGTTCCACTGTTGCAGGCAGTGCCATCGACCCGTCGGCATAAACTCCACGGAGAACTGTCCGCCAAGCACGGGGCGTTGAATGAACGCATCCGCTTTCCCGTCAGGCATAATGACATCGGCTGAACCGCCCAGACAGTACGCCAACTCATAATGCGGCAGGGCAAAAACCCCTGTAAAAAGCATTAATCCTGCTATGCAAGCGATAATTTTTCTCATTTTCGCTGCAAAATTACGAAAAATCTTGCACATATGCAAAAAAAAATGTAACTTTGCACGCAAATTCAATTAAAAATCGACAATGAACTACATCGCAATGACCTTTTTGGCTATCGGATTGACGCAAGCAGCGGCGTTATGGACACCGCAAGACGGCTCGAAAGAGGAGTTTGAAGCACTCGCGCAGGAGTACACCTGCCAAACGGACAGTGAGCGTGTCGTGCTCTTCGAATCGCTAAGCCGGATACTGGAGAACTGTTATCAGTCGGCAGACATGCTAACCGTTGAATTGCTGCGTCCGACACAGCTAACCAACGCTTCGGAACCGCAGATTCCAGACTGGATTATGTCCGGCTACAGCCCTATGGCGCATTTCTCGGACGATATGTTCGCCAATAAACTGGCATTCCTCACCGTCCTCAATTTCCCGCACTACACGCTGGAGCAGAAGAACCACCTCGGCCGCTTTTGGTCACGGCAAGAGTGGGCGATGGCACGTCTCGGCGATGTCTTCACTACGCGTGTGCCTGCTTCCGTCAAGGCGAAAATAGCACAAGCACAAGCCGATGCCGAGAACTACATCGCGGATTATAATATCTACATGGGCAGCCTCCGTACAGATGACGGTCGCCAACTATGGCCGGAGGACAAAGTCCTGCTCAGTCACTGGAACCTCCGCGACGAAATTAAAGCCCTCTACGGCGCACCGGAAGGCCAAGAGAAGCAGGAGATGATCTATCAGGTCATGCAGCGTATTGTCTCGCAGACGATTCCGGCAGATGCCGTCAACAATGCCGATTATATTTGGAATCCGTATATAGACAACGGAGACGCGCACGAGCCTTACACGCGTTACGCACGAATCCTTGATATTGCGCACGCGTATATAGAGGAAGATCAGTACTGCCCCTCTGCGCCTACAGGAATCATCCGCAATTTCGAGGAAGACGTCGAGATACCTGCCGCCGAATTGGATAGTCTCTTCCGTGCGCTTGTCGGTTCGGAGCAGGTCAAAGCGGTAGCTAACATCATCCGCAAACGTCTGGGGCGTGATCTCCGCCCGTACGATATCTGGTACGATGGTTTCAAGGCACGTGCTTCTCTCAATGAGGATGAACTGACAGCCAAGACGCGTGCCCTTTATCCGAATGCAGATGCGTTTGCTGCTGATATGCCGCGTATGCTCAAGCAAATGGGTTTCTCTGCCGAGGATGCCAAAGCAATCGCTTCACATATAGTGGTTGAGCCTGCGCGCGGCTCTGGCCATGCTTGGCCGAGCCTTGGACGCAAAGAGGAAGCACGCCTCCGCACGCGTATTCCTGCTACTGGCATGAACTACAAAGGCTACAACATCGCCGTACATGAATTTGGTCATTGTGTGGAGCAGGTGCTGGATATGTATTTCATCGACCATTACATGCTCTCCGGCGTCCCCAATACCGCCTATACCGAAGCCTCTGCATTCCTTTGGCAGCAGCGCGATTTGCAGTTATTGCCCAAATCTTCAATCTCCAACCGTCAATCTTCAATGTCGGATGACGAAGTCTTCGACCAATTCTGGTCCATGTACGAGATCATGGGCGTCAGCTTGGTCGATATGGCAATGTGGCAGTGGATCTATGAGCACCCGAACGCAACACCCAAGCAACTTTGCGATGCTACCATGCAGATCGCCAAAGAGGTATGGAATCAATACTACGAACCCGTGCTGGGCGAGCGCGATTGCATCCTGCTTGGCGTCTATAGCCATATGGTCAATGCACCGATGTACTTGCCAAACTACCCGCTGGGACATATCGTGCAGTACCAACTGGAGGAACATCTCGCGCAATTCAAGACCCCGAAGGAGTTTGCCGATGAGTACGCCCGTATCTACCGTCTTGGCCGTCTTACACCGAAAATCTGGATGATCCAAGCCGTCGGTGCACCGCCTTCCATCGATCCTATCCTTCATGCGGTAGAAAAAATAGTCAAAAAATAACAAATTCCCTATTTTAGGGGATTGTGTATATCAAAAAAAAGCAGTACCTTTGCACCCGAATTTGAAAATGGATATGCGAAAGTACTGTTTTTTACTACTTATACTACTTATAAACGTACCCACTCATGCGCAAGAGGGCAGTGACTTCCGAATTGAGGAAGTCACTGTTGTGCAGCGTAAGAAAGGGAAGGTCAAGAGCCGTACGGATGCCTTCGATACGGAGAAGATCAGCAGCGATGAACTATGCCGTGCAGCGTGCTGTAACCTCAGCGAAGCGTTCGAAACCAACGCCTCTGTGGATGTGGCGTATGCCGATGCCGCCACAGGTGCCAAGCAAATCCGACTCCTCGGATTGAGCGGCACATACGTACAACTCATACAGGAGAACACACCTGCCGTACGCGGACTTGCGCAGAACTTCGGCTTGGAATACATACCGGGTTCATGGATGAGTTCTATCCAAGTCAGCAAAGGAACCTCTTCTGTTATCAACGGCTATGAAGCTACTTCCGGACAGATCAATGTCGAACTGCTCAAACCACAGCTGCAAAACCCGCTGTCCATCAATCTGATGGTGAATACCGAGACGATGACGGAAGCGAATATCATGGGCGGATGGGAGATTAAAAGCGAACGGCTACAGGCGAGAGGCGAAAGGTTGTACACCGGTGTTATGGCGCATTACGGCGGCAGTTTTATGACGATGGATGAGAACCATGACTCTTTTGCCGATATGCCCAAGGTACAGAATGCGAACCTCGCAAACCGCTGGTTCTTCCATCGGGGCAATTATACTTTTCAGGCGTTTGCACGCGGGTTGTACGACCGTCGTCGAGGCGGACAGACAGGGCATATGGCGGACACGATTGCGAACCCATACCGCATCAACCTCAATACCTGGCGTATTGACGGCTATATCAAGAATGGTTATGTGTTTGACGACGAGAGCGGGTCGTCGGTTGCGCTCATCACGGCTGTCAGCTACCACGATCAGGATAATTACTACGGTGTCCGTAACTGGAAAGCCAACCAACTCAATGCCTACCTCAATGCAATCTGCCAACTCAATTTCGAGGGCAGCGGCGAGATAGACAATGATCACCGCCTCAGTACCGGCCTTTCCCTCAACTACGACCGCTACGGAGAAAATCTTCAACTCTCAACTATCAACTATCAACTATCAACTCTCAACTATCAACTGGATCGCCAGGAGCTCGTCCCCGGTCTCTTTGCCGAATATAGCCTTAAATACGCAGACATGCTCTCGCTCGTAGCAGGCGTACGGGCTGACTACTCGACGCGCTACGGCTTCTTCGCTACGCCGCGAATGAACATCCGCTATACGCCTTTTGCATGGTGGACACTCCGCGGCAGCATCGGCTTGGGCTACCGCTCGCCGAACGCAATCGCCGACAATGCGAACATACTGCCCTCGAGCCGTACGTTGCATCTGATGGACAACGTCAAGCAGGAGCGGGCAATGAACACCGGCATCTCGACTACGTTCTATATCCCGATGGGCAGCAAAGAGCTGCAACTGAGTGCGGAGTACTACTACACGCATTTCATGAACTCCCTCATCGTCGATATGGATCAGGATCCGCATGCCGTGTATATATATAATCAGTCGGATATAGCGGGAGCCAAATCGTTTGCACATTGCGCACAGATAGAGGCTTCGATAGAAGTGCTGCGCGGATGGACTTGGACGGCGGCGTTCAGATACACCGATGTCGAGCAGACGACCTTCAATGCTGCCAAGAACCGCTATGAACTGCGGCCTAAAGCACTTACCAACCGCTTCAAAGGCATCATCACGACTTCTTATCAAACGCCGCTGAAGAAATGGCAGTTCGATGTCACTGCACAGTTCAACGGCGTCAGTCGCGTGCCGGATGGTTTTGAGCAACCTTTCACCTGGTATCCGCAACTCATGGCGCAGATCACCAAGTTCTGGCGTACGTGCAGCGTCTATGTGGGGGCGGAGAACATGACGAACTTCCGGCAGGAACATCCGATCGTGGATAGTTTCCATCCGTATGGCACGGATTTCGATGCCTCAATGGTCTGTGGACCTACCACAGGTTGGAAAGTGTATGTAGGCTTCCGCTACGATCTCGAGAAACCCGAAGACTAACCGTAACCCGTAACCTGTAACCCGTAACCTCTACTTAAACTTCGTTATCTGGTCAATGCTGTTATGCGTCTTGCCGGCTTCAAGCGGGTAGGTGACTTTGATATACGCTACGTCGCGCAGGAAATCGATATGTCCGATCTCGATGTCCAGCACTTTCAGCCCCGTACGCTCCTCGAGGTCGGCAATGAGTGCCGCGCGGTTCTCCGGTTTGATGTTCTCTATTTTCTCGTAGAGGATGATCTTCGTTGACTGACGTTTGCGTACCTGCCATGCCTCGAATACCCATGCGAGCAGGATAATACATATGTTGGCGAACAGCAGCAGATACCATGCCAAACCTTCCGCTTTGAGACTCAGCGAGTTAATCACCGATACGGCGATGATGAGGAACATATAGTTCATCTCGCGGATAGGCACAGTCTCGGTGCGGTAACGGATCATGCCGAAGATGGCGAACAGACCGAGCACGAAGCCTGTCTGAATGTCCAAAATCTGCATCAGCCACAGCAGCACGAACATACCGCTTGAGAACAGCATATACGTCACGTAGTAGTCGCGACGGTGGCTGTAACGGTAGTAGATGCAATAGACGATGAGCCAGGTCACGAGCAGGTTAAAGAGGAACATCAGCGGCATGGCCACCATACTGTCGCTTACATGCAGCCAACCGGCTATCGTGTTCATCAGATACGAGATGCTGTCTTCCGCTCCGAAACGCTCGGCGATAGACGGGTCATTCTCCAAAAACTCCAACGTAGGGTTGTTCAAATCTATTTGTATCATAACAATTTAACGGTTTAACAATTTAACAATTTAACAATTTAACAGTTTAACAGTTTAACGATCCTCCGTATCTTCCCCTTGAACCGGTTCTGTTTCAAGTCCGGTGTAGTGAGTGCAGTACCAATGCAGTACTTGCTGATTTTGAGCGGGTGAATACGTTGCGCGAGCATGATATGCGTCATCTTGGATGGCACATTGCCGTCGCGTTTCAGCTCCACGATCACCAAGTCCTCAAATGTTTTCTTCCTCCCGTTCACCACGTTCTCCCATACTAAGTCCATGTCTATCGTCAGCCGCTCGGTCTTGGCTTTGTTGACGAGCGTGATGCGGTGGAACTTGGTGGACAGATGCGGACTGAGTTCGCTCCATTGGTAGCGGCTCTTGGAGGCGATGAAATCATTCACGTTCCATAACTCACTTTTGCGCTCGCCGAACGTCTCGCCTGTGATGTCGAAACCCGGAACACGAATACGTTTCTTCTTCGTCCGTCCTTTGTTGTTCTTGCGCTTGATCTCGAGGAACGTCAGGTTCGAATCCACATACTGCCGCACGCGTATCTTCTGCCGAACCAGCTGCCGGTCATGGTGACGGATATACATATCCATCGTGTCCGTGTCGTAGTACATCGTGTCGTACGTCGCAATACGTTTGCCGTCTATTTCTTGCGCAAAATAGTCCGCTTTCGCCGCCTCCAAGATAGCAGGCAACACCGATAGCGGCACGGCATATTTCGTGTCGATACGGTTCATCAGTTTCACGCTGTCCATCTGCTCCAGCGAGATGGGGCTGAACTCACTTATCAGAGAAGATATACTCAAATACTTTTACCGAATAGAGCTTGCCGTTAGGCAAGTAGTTATACTGTTTGGCTTTCGTACCGTCCTCGTTCCACTCATATTTACGGATACGAACGGGTTTGTTGCGGTCGTTGTATTCCACCTCTTCTATCACCTTTCCGGTTGCGTCGTCGTAGGTCGATGTTACGCGGCTGCGCTGACCGTATGAAGCGTATTCGATCTCCTCAATGCAGCGACCCTGACTGTCATACACTTTGACGTGATCCAGCCAGCGCACTTTAGTTTTCGTGTCTGTATTCCATTCTTTTACCGTCAGGTTCTTGCGTTTCTCACGCTTCGCTAACTGTTCCGGTGTGAGCAGACTGTTCGCAGCGGCACTCAGTGCCAGCACGCATACTAAACTCACAGCCGCAATACGTTTGATTGTAAAATCCATATTCTTTCAATAATTGGTTTCTTCGTTCTTGTAATCCGTCTTTCCGCCAGTTCTGTGCCCAGAAGCTCACCTTTCCCGTAACCTGTAACCCGTAACCCGTAACCTCTGCAGCTGCACGCAGCCCCGCCGCATTAATCTGCTCCAGATTCTTCCACCGTGAAGAGGCGAGGGTAGTGGCAAACCATTCGATACCTAACTCCTGAGCCTTGCGGGCGGTGGCAAGCAAACGATGGTAAAAACAAGCCTCGCAACGCTTACCCCGTTCGGGTTCGTTCTCCATCCCACAAATATCGTGCCGCCATGCATCATGTGCTTCCCCGTAACCCGTAACCTGTAACCCGTAACCAGTAACCTGTCCCCCGTAACCTGTAACCTGTAACCCGTAACCTCTATCGGCATCAATCCACTTGATGCCGAGCATTTCCGCATGCCGTTTGCTCTCGTTCTTGCGGATCTCGTATTCCTCCAGCGGGTATATATTCGGGTTGTAGTAATAGATGATGGGCTCTATCTCATGTGCCAGCAGCCACTCCACGATAGCGGACGAGCAAGGCGCACAACACGCGTGCAGCAACACGCGCGTACACCCTTCCGGCACTATGATCGATTCCCGTTTCGCCATAATCGGCTGCAAAGGTACAAAAAAATATCCACATACACAAACGCGCACGCATTTTTTTAACGACTTTCGACTTTTTTCTACTCATAATATAAAATTTTCATTTTTCAATTTTCATTTTTCAATTAAAAGCAGTACCTTTGCACCAAAAATAGGTAAACTATGAAAGTACTATTGATTAACGGATCGCCGCACAAGAGCGGGAATACGTATCTGGCGCTGAAAGAAGCAGCGCAGGAGTTGGAATTAAACGGCATCGAGACTGAGATTGTGAGTGTCGGGACAAAACCCGTACGCGGTTGTATCGCATGCGCAACCTGTAAGACAAAGGCGAATAACCAATGTGTGTTCGACGATGATATCTGCAATGAGGTGTCGGCGAAGATGGCGCAGAGCGACGGCCTGATCGTGGGTTCGCCGGTCTATTACGGTCAACCGAACAGCACCGTCTTGGCATTAGTACAACGCATGTTATACTCGAACGGAGCGGCGTTCAACGGTAAACCGGCAGCAGGAGTAGCGGTATGCCGTCGAGGAGGCGCTACGGCAGCACTCCAGACGCTCAACATGCCGTTTCAGATCCTGAACATGCCGATCGTTAGTTCGCAGTACTGGAACATCGTCTATGGCCGCTTGGAAGGTGAAGCGGCGCTCGATGCCGAAGGCATGCAGACCATGCGGTCGTTAGCCAAGAACATGGCATACCTCTTGAAAGCAACGGAAAACCGCCCCAAACCCGAATACGAACCCCGTCAACCCATGCATTTCATTCGATAAGAATGTCAAAAAACGCACTAACTACTCATATTTTGGTACTCAAATTTGCATAATCGAGACACATTTTCACAGGTAATAATGGCTATTCAACTATTAAATAGTGCGCAGTTGACAACAGAGGCGTTTGAGCAGTTGTTCTTTGAGTACCAGCCGAGGTTGGTGCGGTTCGCTGTGCGGTATCTGGAGGAAGAGGCGGCAGAGGACATTGTGCAAAATGCGTTTCTTAAGTTGTGGGAGAAACGGGACGAGGTGAAGTTGGATAATATACAGGCGCTGCTCTTTCAGATGGTACGCAATGAGTGTTTAAACGAACTGAAACACAGGGCGGTAACGAGTACCGAATCATTGGACGGGTTAATGGAGGTAGAAGGTTCGGAGCAACTCTACTGGCAGGATTTTGCGCCGGACGCGGATGCGGTGTTGATTGGTGATGAGTTGCAACAGCAGATCGATGATGCGCTGACGCATGTGAGTGAGAAGAGTAGGGAGATCTTTATGATGAGCCGCCAACAGGAGATGAAACCCAAGGAGATAGCGGAAGAATTGGGTATCACCCGACAGGCGGTGGAGAAACATATCAATGCTGCTTTAGACGCATTGCGAACCTATTTGCCGAAAAATTTGCTGCCGCTGGTTGCATTTTGGGCATTTATATTGTTATACGAGTAAAGAGACCGTTAGGATTTTAAAAAGGCACAACATGGAATGGATAGATATTAAAACGAAAGCGAAAGCCTATTTCCGGGGTACAATCAGTGCAGCGGATGAAAAGCTTTTGTCCGAATGGCTCCAAGATGACGCACATATGCAGAAATTCCGTACGTGGGAAGCCGAATGGCGGTTACAAGCCCAAGAAGAGGCATCGGAGAAGACAAAAGCGGCATGGGAGAAATTAAGGGCAACTGGCGAATGGCAAAAGGCGAATGCTTCAAAACCGGTTATTCAACCGTTGAGCAGTTTACGATGGTTCCGTTATGCGGCATCGGTGGCTGTGTTTGCTATTATCGGCGGTCTGGCATGGTGGCTGTGGCCGAACGCTCAAGAACCGTTTATGGCTCACACAGACGCACAAGAACAACAAAATTTTGTATTGTCTGATGGCTCCGAGATAAGCATTAATGAATCTTCCTCATTGGCTTGCGCAGAGAACTTTGGAAAGAAAACCCGTGAAGTACTCTTTGAAGGTGAAGCGTCATTTAGCGTAGCTAAAGATCCAGCGCGACCTTTTATCATTCACACGGGTGACTTTAGTGTAACGGTATTAGGTACGGAGTTCATCTTGCGTGCCTATCCGACCGACAGCATCTATACGCTGCAGCTGACCAGCGGAAAAGTCAAAGTACAATACCTGCAAGATTCGCTCTTTGCAGAGACAGGCGACTTAGTTCAGTTCAATACCGTTACCAAGCAGTTCCGAAAAAAACTGGAAGCGAGCAATATCTTGTTGTCCGATTTAGTTAACCGTTTGGAACGTCTCTATGATGTACGCATAGAGGTTGGAGACACGTCGTTAGCCAATGAGACGCTCTTTATCTCTATCAATACGGACGATAGTTTCGAAGATGTTTGTGCCGCATTGGAAACCTTGCTGCCGATAGTAATTGAACAGGAAGAAGATCACTATCGCCTTGCCGCTCAATGAGAAGAAACTTGCTCATCATACTGTTAGCTTTCAGCTGTCAGTTGTCGGCTGCCAGTTTCCAGAAATCTTATTACGACACACCTCTCCATGTGGTGTTACAGGACTTGGAGCGTCATTTCGGATGTTCGTTTATGTGTCGTCCGCAGGACATCGCCTCTGCTCCTGCGGTCGGTGGTACCTATATTGGTTCGGATCTGCAACCCCTTTTGCGCAAATTCTTGGGCAACCGTCTCACGTTTGTCGTGCGAAAGAATATTATCATTATTACACCTGCGCCGGAGAAGACACAAGAAACAGTTCAACCGCAGCTTTCTAAAATGGAAATCCCAGAACCGGACACCTTACTTATTACACGCGAGCACGAAGATATGGAAATGTTGCACGCGTATAGCACGTTGGACTTGATCCCCTTGGATTCATTGTATGATCGCGGCAGGTTGAAAGAGAAGGGTTCACAATATAACCTGATTGACGAACGAGCCAAAGCCAACGGCATCAGCCACGCTTTCCTCGGTTCGGTCGGATTAGGTTACGGTTCGGAATTGCAGACGCACATCGATGCCCGTTACGTCTTCTATTTCTATCGTCATTGGGGAATTAGTGCCGGTTTATTCTATTCTCATTCGGCACAACCTATTTCCGGCGGATTGTTGAATGAGGGGCGTTTTGGTCTTCCCGTTGGTATTCACACGCGCTGGCTTTTCTCTCAGCAGTGGGGTTTGCAGGCTTCTGCGAGTGTAGCCGTTTCGTGGCCTGTTTATAAGGGCGCGTCAGGAGCTATCACAACCAAAGAGACAGATGAAACGATTCTGCTTCACATGGACGCTATCCATCCTATAGGCGAGCACACAACGCTGCTCACCGGTGTTTATGGCGACTTTTCCGGAACAGGTCTCACGCCTTGGTCAGTAGGGCTTCGGTTAGGTTTTCTTATAGGAAAATAAAAAAATTTCAAAAAAAATGAATTAGCAGGTTGCATTTTTGCAGCCTGTTTTGTTATACGTATAGAAGGGCAAGAAAATGAGCCTCAGAGAATGGCGGTTAAGACCCGCAAAATGTATAACAATTAAATTTTTGAAAAAATGAGAATCTTATTTGTAATGGACAACTTCTACACGACCAACAATGGTACGAGTATTTCCGCACAACGCTATGCAGCTGAACTGCGTCGTCGTGGACATGAAGTAAAGGCACTCTGCTGGGACAGCCCGAAAGACACCATGACCGAAGCTTTGACGGACGGTGACTTCCACACGGACAAATTCCACATGCCTATTTTCCAACCGCTGATGGACAAGCACGATTTCTGCTTCGCGTACAACGATAAGGAGAAAGTGCATGCCGCGTGCGATTGGGCGGACATCGTGCATATTTTCGTCCCGTTCGGCATCTCGTGGGAGGCTATCCATTACTGCAATAAGATTGGCAAACCCGTTACCGGTGCATTCCACATCCAGCCGGAGAACATGACCTCTTCCGTTAGTATGGGTAAAGTAGATTGGTTCAACGAGCTTTTCTACCGTACTTGGAACCGCGATATCTACAGCCACCTGCGTCACGTGCACGTTCCTTCTAAGTTCATGGGAAGCATGTTGGAAGAACGCAACTACAAAGCGAAGATCCACCCGATCTCCAACGGTATCCAGGATGCCTTCATGGAAGCGGGGGAGCGGAAGCTTTCTAACAGGCGAAGCCGATCTAACAGCGCAAGCGATCTAACTTCTAACAGTCCGAAGGACGGTCTCTTCAAAATTATGATGATCGGTCGTCTGAGTCAAGAGAAGCGTCAAGACGTCATCATCAACGCCGTAAAATACTCGAAGTATGCCGATCGCATCCAACTTGTTTTTGCAGGCAAGGGTCCGGAGTATGAGAAATACGTCGAGTTAGGCAAAGACCTCAAACACCAGCCGCAGTTTATCTATGTAGGTCGTGACGAGTTGATTGAGAATCTCTTAGAAACCGATCTCTATGTACATGCCTCGGATATGGAAAGCGAAGCGATCAGTTGTATCGAAGCGTTCGCAACAGGTCTGGTGCCGGTTATTGCCAACAGCCACGTGAGCGCCACACCACAGTTCGCTTTGGATGGCAGAAGCCTCTTTATCCCCGGTGACCCGAAAGACCTCGCACGAGCTATCGACTACTGGTTAGACCATCCGGGAGAGCGTCGAGTTATGGAAGAGAAATACCGTCAGTTCGGTCGTCAGTACAGCCTTGCAACGTCGGTAGAGCTATTTGAGCAAATGTTGAACGAAGAAATTCAGGAAAATGAAACGCGTGTTACTATTCAGCCTCTTCGCCCTGTTCGTCAGCGTGAGAGCCTCGGCCGCAGACTTCGTCGCGTTGCCGCACTTTTCTAAGACGGATAAAGGACTTTTCGGAGGTCAGGTGGGCAAAGGCAGAATGTACTTCGATATATGCCTTCCACCCCTCACCCCGAATCTGTTGATAGATGTCGGAATGAGTATGGCGCAGATGAACGGCGTAGTAGGAATGGCACCGAGATGGTTTGCAATGTTCAGCCCTACAGCGTGCCCCTACAGCGAACTATACACCGCGCCGAAAAGTAACTCAAGTATAATGATAACCTTCAGAACATACTTCTGAAAAATTGAAAGGAAAAAATTATGGAAACGAATAGAATTTTAGCAGGCACATTAGCCGCTTTCACACTAATAACCCTCTTATTTATCACCTGCAGCCTTTCGGCACAGGAGCGAGTAGAAGTCCTCGGAGACTTCGAGAACTGGAAAACTAAGCAGATCAAAGAATCGTCACTTATCGGCGGTAAGACTAAAACGCTTTACAAATTGGGTGGTACATGGGACTGCAGCAACGCTCATGCCAAGGCTATGGGAGTTGATAAGGTATCCGTCTCTGTCAGCCCGGAGAAACGCGGTAACGGAACCTGCTGTCGCATGGAAAGTACATTAGAAACCGTCAGCGCGATTGGTATCAACTTTAAAGCCCTGGCTACCGGAACAATCTACACCGGCAAGATGGTCGATATCGTGAGTATGAAACATAGCTCGAATCCGAATTCCGCGATAGACATGGGGATTCCTTTCACAGGTCGTCCTTCTGCGCTCATCCTTGATTACAAAGCACTCATCCAAGATCGGACAGCTGTTTATGCTCCTGCCAAGACGCATGTCCAAACAGTAGAAGGTCGTGACGTGGGACAAATAACGCTCATCCTTCAACATCGCTGGGAAGAGAACGGACATGTCTATGCCTACCGCGTCGGTACGGTTCAGAAGGAAATCAATGAGACCACAGATTGGAAAAACGATTTCCGTCTGCCGGTAACGTACGGCAAATCAACTGTAGCGCTTTCGAACGACAGTCATCAAACGCATAACAGCAAAGGTGACATGGTCTGCATCGAAGAACTGGACTACCGTGCGGACGCGGAGCCAACCCACATCATCGTCATGATCTCTGCCGGCAGCATGCCGCCATTCACCGGCTGTCCGGGAAATACTATGTGGGTAGATAATATCCGTTTGGCTTACAATGTAGATAATTATGCGCAAGCGAAAAAATGAAAAGTACAAGATATTACATATTCTTTCTAACGTTGCTTTGCGTGCTTCCATCTGAGGCGCGCAAACGGCACATTGTGAATATATCACGCGATTATCAATCGGTCAAAGTAAATGAGGATAGTACGGTTTCTTTCTGCTACTGTGGTAGGGGAAAACAAGTATATGTGCAGAGCGATTTGTTCTACGCTGATAAAGACAGTACGCGTTACACCGATAAAACGCGACGCGTTAAAATGCACAAACAGAGCGACGGTTGTTTTCATGTGACCACCAAAGCTGTGCAACCGGAAACCTATACCTATTGTTTTCGTGTGAACGGTAAGCGCAAATCCGACCCGCTGAACAATGATACAGCTTGGCAAATGAAACATAAGTGGAACGTGGTTTCTGTTGGCGGCTCAACACAAGCTGATTGGTACCAACAACCGACTCATAAAGGCACGCTTATTCGCACGACTTGGCCATGCTCGGGCAAAACTACTCGGCGAGTCAATATCTATCTGCCTGCAGGATATGGTGACGATACATACCCGGTGCTCTATCTCATTCATGGCCTCAACGGCTATGAGGGGTCGTGGACGGAACGGGGAAGAGCGATACATATATTAGAGAATATGGTGGCACAAGGTCTGTGTGAACCTATGATACTCGTGATGCCAGACGTAAATGTAGAGGTACATGAAGACCGTCCGAGCCATTATACTTTGTGGAAAAATGTGTTTAATTATTCGCGACTGTGCCATGACCATACTATTGAACAAGAATTGGTTAAACTTGTTCAAATGGTAGATACTACCTATCATGTAAACGACAGACATTATATCGCAGGTCTTTCGGATGGTGCACGGATGGCTGCCAATACAGCCAATCTATTGCCGAACTATTTCTCAGCGGTCGGGCTCTTTTCACCGGTGGTACATAAACAGCAACTGCCCGTAACCCGTAACCTTTCACCCGTAACCCATTATTACGTCTATTCCGGCAAGACAGACATGTTCCATAATAATGCCATACGTTTTAACCGTCGTTTGGATAAGATCCAAGCTCCGCATGAATACACCGAGACCATCGGTGGACACACTTGGCGTAACTGGCGGTTGTATTTGTCGGATTATATAATAAAAATAAATCAATAATACTATGCGTTTTACCTGTCGTCGGCTGAAATACGCAGAATTTTGTCTGTCATGAATAAAAGTGTGCAAAATGCGCACAATAGTCCCACATAAATGCAGTACCTTTGCAGCCAATTTTATGGTGTGGTCAAAAATTGCCCAAAATGTTCCCAAAAATTAAATCTGCATCACAAGTGCAGATTTTTTTTTGCCCTCCCTCTTGCATATGTCGAAAAAAAGTTGTAATTTTGCAGCGATGATTGAAAAGAAGGTATGGAGCATAAGGGTGATGGCGGCGCTATCGTTGGTGCTGACGGCATGCGTTTCGCGTGCGGTAAAGGAGGCACAAGACGTTGTGACGAAGGCAGACAGTATGCGGGCGGAAGGCCTGATGTACGGCAGAGAAGAAGGTGACAGTGTGCAACTGGCACAAGCGTATGAGACGCTGGGGCAATGGCAATGGATATATCCGACGGACTATGCACATGCATGCTATCACTATGGGCGGTTGCTGCGGGAGAAAGAGAACCCTGTGGCGGCAATGGCGTGTTTCATCAACGCCACGCACTCGCGAACGCGCGATTACCATATCCTCGGGCGCATATATAGTAATATAGGGAGCATTTGTCATCTGGCGAATGAATTTCCTCTGGCATATGATATGTATGAATTCTCGGCAAACAATTTCCTAAAAACGGCGACACCTTATCTTATTATTACGGGCTGAATGATATGGCGTTTGAGTTGTCTATGGACGGAAGAAAAGAAGAAACCTTAAATTTATTATCAATAATAGAAGACCGCTGTATTAACAATGCGGTCTTAACAAAAGTATGGGAGACGAAAGCAAATTTATATGAACGTACAGAACAGTTTGATTCTGTGCTTTATGCGAATGATATTCTCTTGTCTTACGGATATAATAATCCTACCGGAGATGCTTTAAAAGCAGGTGCATTATGGCATTTAGGAAAAACAGATTCTTCACTTACTTATGCGAAAAAAGTATTATATTCACCTTGGTCTTCCGAGCAAGACAAATACAATATGCTTTATATTCTCATCCACGCAGATACGGCATTAAGTGAGGAGGATAAAATCAAGATAGCCGAGCAACGATCTGATATAGAAACTGATATTCTTATTCCGTTGCATAATCAATGGGCAATGTCTGTACAATTATTAGAGCAAGATTTGACGCGAACACCGGATTTGCGATGGTTGTACTCCATCATTATCACATTGACCTTCGTCGGAACGTGTATAAGTGTGTATGTTTACGAGAAACGTAAGAAACGCGAATTATTAACACAACAAGTGGATAAACTAAAGGAAAAGCACAATGAATTAACCGAAAACTATATTGCCAATTATCAGCAAATAGAAAATGAGATAAATCACCAATGTCAGCTACTGCGTAGACATAAAAATTTGACAAAAGAATTAGAATGGAATAATTATAATGCCATGTGTAATATAGTGGATAAGCAATTTTATCTCTTCGTATCCAAGATTCGCGGCAAGCAGGTTTTAAATGAGACAGAAGTGCGATTGTGTGTATTAGTTCTTCTTGAATTAAGCAGAGCAGAGATAGCCGCTACACTTCCATACTCATTAAACAGCGTTGGCAAACTGAAAGACCAAACAGCGAAAAAACTTGGCACCACAGGCAAAAATATGCGTAATTTTCTGCTAAAAACGGCAATAAAGGGCTGATGTACTATAAAATTCCCACATCTATTATGCTGCAACTAACAGATTATGAATT